>Ga0065711_1001587_pt1 | contig 58203 bp, 37 predicted proteins | sample Hoacrofraction12_FD_59098 | JGI IMG/M metagenome (GOLD analysis project Ga0065711, IMG submission 59098) | Hoatzin crop microbial communities from Cojedes, Venezuela - Epithelial fraction 12 v2 (version 2) | ecosystem: Host-associated > Birds > Digestive system > Esophagus > Crop | place... | reverse complement strand
GCCATTGCTGTATACTTCAATTTTTTTCCAGATTTGTCAGTTCATGAATATGTGTTCTTTTTCAAGTTTTGTCTAATTTGAAATGAGAAGCTGTTTCCTTGTCTGCAGATCCTCTGCAGAATGGGAAAACAGCTCATGGTGAGGGCTCCGTTGAGAATGCGTGTTTGTAAGATAATGCTACTGTGGCTGTATTCTTTCTGTTCTGCATAATTTATATCGCTGTACAATTTGGTTACAGAAAAGGTGAAAGCAAGGAGCAGGTAAAGTGTGTAGCTGACAGAGGATTAAGTTAATGCCAGTTACTTATGAAGCCCCTGTGAACTATATGTAACTGGAGCTGATAGGCTGAATATGAAGTCAAGGGGAGCCTGAACGCAGATAAAAGGAGGAACTCGATGCCTTTTTTGTAGCCCCATTTCATGCTCAAAAAGCGTCTAAACTCCTTGGGGCCATGAGTTTTCCCCAGCCACATCTGAACTTGAGATCAGTGAGGCAAAGGCTGGAGGAGAGATGTGCAGGGAGGGCAGAAGACATCCAGCAGGGAAAACCCAGTCCACGAGCAGGAAGAAGAGTAGCTTCCTGCTGAACTCTCCTTGCCAGGAGACCCAGGACAATGCTTGCTGCTGTTCCAGCCTGGCACTGAGGCAGCCACTTTTTCTCTTCCACTTTCCTTCTCCCTCTGTCCCCCCATACTCCTGGTCAGTACTTGCAAGTGTCCTGCCACTGGCTGACCAAGATGGGCTATCACTGCCTGCACACTTGGGGCACTGCCCTCAGATTGGATCTTCCCACCAAATGGAAGTGCTGTCTTCTGTTCTGGTCAGGCTTTCAGAGGCCAGATGTAAGCCAGGAATTCCAGAAATGTCCATGAACCAGGAAAGAAGGAAACACAGTAGTCTGATGAAGACATAAAATACTGGAATAGAAACCATCCCTGCAGTAGCGTTGTACAGCATCAGTCTCCCATGGATGCTGGAGAACTTCCACTGGTCCAAAAGATGTGCTCTCTGGGGCACTACTCCTTCCAGGAGTTCATTACTGCTCTACAGATTTTAGCACTTGTCTGAAAGGCTCTGAAACATTTCAAAGGGAAATCAAGAGGTGTTCAGCTTTTCTGTCAGAGTGTACCGAGTGTTCCCATTAGCACTCTGCCAGTTGGTTCTCCATGGGATGCAAGTTGTGCCTAGCCCCTAGCCCAGCATCCTGCCTGCATGTCTGAGCACCACAGGTCATTCGAGGTAAGATAAGGAGAACGGGTCTGTCACCGCTGACTTACCTGCCTAGTCGCATCCTGTGTATGTGTGTCTCTTGACGTCAGAAATATAACGCGAGCTGCTGTCTTAACCCAGCTCTGTCTGCTGGTTTCTCTCTCCACAGTCTGGCATGGGGCTCTTTCACCTGCTGCATGGCGGCCTCCGTTACTACCTTGAACTCTTACACTAAGACTGTCATTGAGTTCAGACACAAGCGCAAAATCTTTGAGCAGGGCTTTCGAGAAGAGCAGAACTTCCTAGACCAGGAAGCCATCAAGTACTTCAGAGAAAGGTCAGTGCAGTCAGTCGCTCGATCAGTGGAGGGTTTCACAGACTCTGCTAGTCTCAGAAAATCCAGGCTCTCACCCACTTCAGCACAAGTGGGTGAAGTCTCTGAGATACTCGGACAAGATGTGTGTTAAAAACTAACACAAAAGTTCCTACTTGATTTGTTTTTTCTTAAGTTTTGTGATGTCCCCTTACCTGCATTTTCTTATATATTCGTTAAAACACAAGACCTTACAGTATGCCTCAGATTAATAGAAAGTCATAAGACGCTATCCTGCCAATGTAAGCTGATTTTCCCTCTCCGGAAAGGTAGAATTGTGGGGATATATCAAATGTTACAGCCACACTTTCTCAGCACTCGTACTAGATACCTCTCAACAATCCTAATGCCTGCTGAGACATTTTCCAGCCACCCCAAGGCCACTTTGGAGATGCTATCTTCCATAGTCACATGCCTACAACCCATCCTAGGCTCCTCCACACAACCCATCCTCCTGAGCTCCTCCACATGAACATAGCGCATAGATCATATTGCGCTGCACTGCTCCTCTGCAGAAACACCCACACGCTGCCACCCACGCTGCTTTCAGGGGCTTAGATCGACTCTAAGTCCTGTCAGATCCCTGGGGGCCTGGAGATGCTCCTTCACTCTGCCCATCACCACACACTGCCCACCCGCAGCACTGCTGATCCCGTGCACTCTGTTAACCCACATGGCTGCGCTGGCATACTTGCCGCCCTCATTCTTCCACGAGAAGGTTAAGGCTTTGCTTAACATTGCAGAATGTGACGAACATACAAATATGGACCTCACATAGCAGGGAAGGTGTGATGGGCTCCACAGGGGTACCTTCATGGAATGAGGAGCTAAGTACAGAGAATCCTCACTGAAAGCCTATTGTTGGAAGAAATGTAAAGATATTTTGGGAACAGAAAACATAAGGAGGATTCATTCTTCTTCTTCTGACCAATGTGGCAGTTTCTCACTGGTGGACAAGAGTGGTTGGGAAGCTCTGAGGAGACAGAAGGCATGAAATGATCAGGCATTTCAGTAGTGAATTGAGGAGCTCTCCTGAGCAGGAAGAACTAGAGACCTTCCATGCTTATCGTGGTTAATGTTGGTTACCCAGGCTTAACTAACAGTTTCTGCTGTTACAGTTAGTCCTCTGTCAGCTTTCAAGTTTTCACTCTACCTTTCAGCGTGGAAGGATGAGAGAAATTATTCAAACAACGATGATTTTCCTAATTTGCATCTAAAGATGAAAGTGAATTTTTAAAAATTCTTTGCCTGACAAAAAAACCCCAACCACAGTGAAAGGGTGTGGTCAGCACGTGCCTCCGGGGAAATCAGCACCCGGTGAGGGAAAACAGTCAGCGAATCTCTGCAGTGAGAACTGCAGATGAGAGACCAGCAGAATTGTAAGCAACAGAGTATGTTGAGCTACACTGGGAAATGCTAAGGAAACTACTGCCCTTTCCAGAACAGTAAATAGCAAAAACCATTAATGGTGTAGAGGACAGTAATATTTTTTTCTCACATGGGTATTGTGCGGTTTGATTTTGATTCCTCTGGCACTCACCATACTACAAAGGACAACCCCCCCTCACATTTTTACATACATGTAAATCAATACCACAAAGCATTTTACAATCAAATCCATGTCGGACTAATTATAATCTGAGAGACCTTCACCCCAACACACTAGAGAAACAGGTGAAGGGCTCTAAAGAACTACAGCAAGCCGAACTCAGCGCCAAGGCTTTTTCAGGTCTCCTGGAAGGAAGGTTTGAACTTACCGACGCAACTGGCAGGGTATTTAACACATATCTGCCCAAGGCAAGTGACACGTCCCCCCTTGGCCAGTACCAACCAATGTGGTTTTTAACTCTTACATGTATCCTTCAGAACAAGCTCCATACTAGCCAAGGTGTATACAGAGCAGCCTGTTCCTTGTGATTGCTCTGTGTACTGGTCAGAGCCACCCTGACCAGTATACAGACACAAAGCTTTGTCTCTACCACTTGCTTTATGGCTGGACTGTATATTTTGTTCTGTCCTTCCAGCTTCCTTGCTCGTTATCAATTTGTGTGAACAATTCACTTGTTGGTCACATCCTCCAAGCCCCTCCACACACACTTGGCAAACACAGTTCAAGCATGTGGTGTTCTCAAACTTCATGATTATGACTTTCTTTTTTTATATGACATTATTTTAATTGTTGTATCCGAATACATAATAAGAAGCCTAGAGACAGTGTTACCATGGGATCATTCCAGAGATTTAAAGCTGTGCAGCATTACATCCTTTTTTTTTTAAGTTCGCATATTCATCATGAGCTTCACGACTGTGACCTGAGCATACTCTGAGACTGCCGGGGGTCCAGGGATCATCAATTAGCAACAGAGTGCTGCTGGATGCCGCGGGTGCCAGCAGTCCCAGCAAGCACACCACTTCCCCTAGCTCCAGCCTTTCTTTGCAGAAATAGAAAATAACTTAAATTCTCTTTCCTTCCTGTGCATATACCCAAGGATACTTCACATTCCCTCCTACTCCTACACCTCCATGTTCCTTTTCATATCTCATAAATAAAACCCTCCAGGCTTTTTTCCTTCCAGTTCCTCTGTACATATTACTGCCCTCTTCTTTGTGTGTTCCTCTATCTCAGTACACATCCAGCACCCACTGTACACGAACATCTACCTCTGTGTTGAATAGACTTAGTGCATTAGGCAGTTTTCTAAGAGCAATATATTTCTAGTGAAATTTAAAGCTTTATCATTATTCTCCACAGCCGCAGTTTATCTTCTGGGAGACAGGGAAGAAAAGCATTAGCCTTATTTTGTCTGATAAAAGTTTTTTGTTAGAATATATTTCTACAGGACGCTGCTCCCAGAGAATAAATTTCCATTACGAAAAATACTGACAGTAAAATACCACTAATCTCACAAGTACTTTGTCAAACATAATATCACTGTGTTTGATTTCATTTTAATCACATGTAACTGCATATAACAATGGAAGATTTACTAGAGACCTATTAGATGAAAGAGCTCCTTGAGAGCTCCCAATTCAAAAAGCGTGCACCATGTTCACTGTGCAGTGCAGGAGACACAGAGGATGAGCCAAAGCAGTGCATGGCTTGTTGCCCTGACCCTCTCCCTTCTCATCAGCTCACCCCGTCCCCTCCCCTAGCACGTCAGCCTCGCATAGTCTGCATTACGGCTGCTTGCTAACTCCACATCCTAAGAACTGCCTCAGCTGTGAAGAACATAGGAAATACCTTTTCAATAACATTAATATATATGTACGCCCTAAATGCTGCTCCACAGCCTTTTTTCACTCTACCTTAAACAGCACATGTCGTATCCAGCCCTAAGTCCACACACAAGCACAACCAAGTTGCAAGCATCATGCTCACACAGCCAGCCACACATCCTCTGACTCCCTGCAACCACAAAGACCCAGGTCTTGTCTCCCAGCAGCTAAGCATCTCACTGTTTCTATCACTGGGAAAACATTTGAACAGTTGCTGAAAAATCAACCATTCATGGTGTTATATTCAACAATTATTTCCTTCCCAGGCCTGGGATACTTTGAGAATTCCAGACAAAACAGACTCCATAATTCACACTATAAAATCAAAACATATTCTAGCTCTTCAGAAATAAAAGCTATGATAGCCCTCAGAGTAACGCTAAGCAGAACAAGTAAATGATACAGGCTTGGAGGTATTATTCATGTATTAATGTATTTCATGTTCTATGAAATTATCAGTAGAATTATCTGCAACATGTCAGCTTTCAGTCCTTGTCCTATTATTGGTTGTCCTCCCTTTTTCTCTGGTTTTCCTTTTAACTGAATATTTGTCTATAACTTTTGCTCATCTTTTTCAACTTTTTTAGTTTATTAAGTGTCAGCTCATAATAGGTATCTTTCTTCTTTCCCTGTCTCTTTCTCTTTCTGCTCTGTTTTGTACGAATGTTCTTGCCCCACATTACCTTGAGCATGGTCTGTTTTCTACAGTTCACCCCAGCTAGCAGAGGAGGAACCCTCCACATGCCTTTCTGCTTCCTTTGCTCTGAGGATCCTTCCAGACAAGGGACAGGGATTCTTTGTTCTCTCATATGCAGTCTGATAAGCTATATGTGACAGTCAGCTGAAGGAATGTCAACGTGCCAGGACCTTCTCCTCTTCCACCGCCCAGCTATTGGGCTTCTGTAATGCCCTGTGGCATGCAGAGAGTGGGTCCATGACCACTGTCCCTTTGGTACTGCCTGGTGCCACAGAAATGCAGCGGCTCCACAGTGGGGTCATGCCATGACATCCCACATGTTCCTCCCTACCCTGCACAAGTGTACCCATAAGGCCATGAGAAAATAATGCCCGCAAGCAGAGGACTGGGGTAACACTTTCAGAGCAGCACTAACTTCAGCGCACCCACTGTTAAATCTGCAGCTTTCCTAATGAAACATCTAATAAATGTGCAACTATTTAGTTTGGGGGTGCTAAAAAGGCGGTGAGAGGAAGGCAAAATGGAAATCGGTAGATGTAGCAGTTTTAGCAGCTTTGCCCGTATGGCTGTGTAATAATTAGGACACATTCACAAGAATTGCACTTATTTAGACCAACTGGCTACACTGACACTATCGTCACATCCATTCAAGCAAGGGACAGTGCAGCCAGGTTGTTCACATTGAATGCCTTTCCCAAGGTTGTCCCCAGTTTCTCACCTTCCTTTTTTTACATGTTAAAAAAATACCCTTACAGCCACTTCCCACCACCTGTCCCTGTTCCCAGAGCTCTGGTGGACTGTGCTTTCAGGTAAAGAAAGAAAACTTTCCTCTCTGCTTCTTTGGTATGCTGGGGGGAAGGCAGAAGTTGTTAGTGGGGCAGATGGAGACCCTGGAGCAATAGTCACAGCTGCTGGAACAAGGACACTTGTAGCTATGGGGAGGAAGACCTGGGGCAAGGGAGCATGGAAGCTTGGGGTGAGAGCACGTGAAGATTGAATCCTGGGTTCAGGGATAGATGGCCTGAAAGGCTAGATATCACAACCAGGTGAGCTCTTCATGGAAAGCTAGTCACTGCCTCGAGCAAGGAATCAAAAGTTAGTGAAGTGATAGGAGAAAACTTGAATTACCCATTGCCCTCTTTTACTGTTGCCAAGAGGAGAAAGAGTAGCAGCTTTTGGAAGTGCATCCATGCCTGACCAGGTTGCGTGAGGCTAGAGGTGTTGAGTCCCGCTGGAACTGAAGCCACTGCAGGCAGGGGTGAGGGGGTCAGCCCAACCTGGCACCAGTGGGAGAGGGGACCCTCGAGACCAGCATAGCCCTGTCTCCAGTCTGACATCCAGCCTTTTGTTCCCTGTGAAGCAAATCTCACTTATTAGGTGCTATTAAACCAACATGCAAATTTAGCAAGTAAATCTGGAGGAGTCAGCCTTCCGCAGCTTGCTCATCCATAGCACAGCGCTTGCCAACTTGCAGCTGTCCATCAGCAGCCATTGTGGCACTGCAGCTGAGTTCACAACAGGGTTTTTTGCTGACTGAGCCCTTACTCCGATCTGCAAAACCAGCCCAACATCAGGCAGATGCTACTGGTGAAATTCTAGAGTGAACTGAGTTCAAACTGCCATTGATACCAGTGCAGAAAAAATGCCTCTGCAGGGATAGACAATGTAGTTTTGAAGCACTAGGAGCTGTTTGAAATAGACAGCAGGACCAAAGCTATTGCAGACATAATAAATCAGGACTATTTCCCACACTATGAGAATCAGAACTTTTCAAATCACCATTCGCATACGCTATTTTTTTCTTTTTTGTACATTTCTCTGATGTATCTTACTGACAGCTTGCTTTCTCTAACTCCATTGTTCTCATATAAACGTTGTACAGATCATGTCAATGCTTTCCAAAGACATGCCAACATTTTGCTCTAATTTCCTCCTTGATCACCAAGATATCTGAACAGGTTTTCAGCTACTGACCTGCCGTACCTCCCATTTACAGAGTCAGTGTCTTTGCATATGGACGTCAATAAGAATTTCCAGTCTGACTATCCAGCTGTCACGAGCGCACAGGGATGAGTGTAAAGTTCTGCCTTGGATTTATTCTGCACTTTATTCTGCAACACAGGGAGGTTTTTTCACAGAGCTGTTCCTACTGGAAAATTACACGGATTGGCACTTACATGGTGTAGCACTAGCAACATGCCCACTTCCAACACACATGTAGTGTACAATTCTGTTAGTCCCTGATGCTTAAATTAATCCTGAAGAGTGGAAGAGTGGGAGAGACGCAGCCCTGAGCCCCTCATTTCTATTTCCCATGGCTTCTTTACATGAGCTTACCCCTGAGAGGGGCAAAGCCAGTGGAATCAAGCCCTTCCTGAGACCATTACAATCTCCGTAATGGGCCTGGCTGGCTATAGATGGAGGAGCCCAGGTATGTTGTACTCTTATTGATTTTGAGCCTTCCATTTCTGTGCATTTGGGAGCAGCCTTTGTTTCTGTTAAAGGTGCTACTTCTATATTCTCTTTTCCAGGACTGAGGAGGAGAGGGCTGAGGCTGGGGACCTGAGGTTACAGTGCCTCCATAGCTGCTCCCCAAATAGTAAGTGACCATGGCTCAAACGTGTCCGATATACACAATGGCTTGTACCGTCCCCATGCTGGCTCCTTGGGGTTAAGAATAAGGTTTGGAGTAGGAAGCTATGGAAATAGAGGTTTGTAACTTCTCAGACAGCGCTGCCCAAATGATAATCAACTAGCATATGAACAATACAAAATCCCCCAGGATTCAATTTAGGGTGTGCACATAGCCTATAATATTATGTTATCTCAAGAAGCTGTGACTTCACAGTAGTTTAAAAATAAGCTCTAATTTACACCTGTATAACTTTCATTATCACTGCCTTTTTTTCCATCTATATTTCTCACTTATTCACAATGATGCATGCTATTGAATATAAAAATGATTGAAAGCATCTTTGGTAGACAATAACATTTGTATAATTAATGCCAGCTCTTGCACTTACTCAGAAAATTGCTATACTTTTATTCAGCGTTTGCAAAAATACTTACTTTAAGCTGTGGAATCAGTGGTTCAATGTACAGAGCAATACTGGAGCACAACTCCTGCCCTGCTCTGAATACTATACTTTTCCTTTACTCTCCAGGAAAGATGTGTGCAGTTTCATGCATCTAGTTCCTTGCAAAGACAGCAAGTGATGCTTCATTCAGCAGGAGGGAGACTTGGGAAAGTGACTTGCTGACTCTGCGCTATTAAAATTTGGAAACCTCATGGCATTTTGCTGCTTCTGTCTTGCTGAGATGCACATCTCAGCCCCATACTCATGGAAGCTTGGTGTCCATAAGCCTAACAATTGAGGGTCCTGATCCCTCATCAGTCCCATGTCACTGCAGGTGGTCTCCCCACAGGCATGGTAGCCCTAGTATTGCTCTCAAGCTTGATTTGTCATCAGCTCACTTGGCAACTCCTGCTCCTTGAAAATGTCACATCCGTTATGGACCTTTCCAGAGGCAGATCCCCATCTTTCATTTTCACAGGCCTGAAAATGTCCGTTGGTACAAAATTGGTCTGGGTCGTATTTCCCAGGAAAATTCCCTACCTGCCAAGCTACTGGCTAGTGCTCAAACATGCTTATTTCATTATGTAGACTGTTCAAAGGTCTTTGTTTTAAAGAACAAATAACAATTCTTGACGTTATGTGTTCCAAGGAATAGAAACAAGGCTCTGTTGGTCCTATGCCCAGCCCTGCCCCAGTATTTCAATGTAAAGAACACACAGCTTACCTCCCTAGGTGTGCTCACAGCGCTGTGAAAGCAAACTGCAAATGAGAAGTCGGGCACTGTTCTTTAATCCGATACCCATTCTTCAATATTACATCAGCTGCAATTTCACATCAGTTATCTACTGTAATGAAATCAGATCAATTTTAATAAAGTGATATAATTGAAGTTCTGCTCTCAGTTCACAGTTTACTTATGCATGCAACTTAACCTTTAGAGTCGTCATCATTCATGCTTATTTGGGAGCAAAACCCAGTAGTTACTGCTGCTCAGGATGGCACAAACCCTCACAACCTTCAGAGGAAAGTCTCCTTCCTGGAACAAGCCCTGTACCACATCAAGTCATAGCTGGCCTGGATTCTCCTTAACGTTGTTTCTAGCTTCACATACTCCCACTTTTCATTGCCCATTTCTAGACACAGTAATTTCTTCATTTGCACCGGACAATGAAGGCCCTGTTAGGGACAGGGCACGACAGACACATCAGAAAGTCACAAACCAGCCTGGACTCAGCCTTGTTATCACTGCGCCTCTGTGCAGTGCCACTAGGCAAGAGGAGACTGCACAGAACAGTTATCCTGATCTTCTTTCCAAACTACCTGATGACCACCACTTTCTGTATTACTACAAAATTGTCTACAGTAAGGCCAAAGTCTCGAAAGTTGTTCCTGGAGGCTGATGCCATAAGACCAATGAATAGATTAAAGCTTTTCAGCCACATCACTAGCGAAAAGTCAACTCAGTGTGGTGTAGATTCAAAGCCATTTCTCACCAGGAAATGTTAGAAAAGTCTCAGGTGCGGTTCCAGAACTGCAGACTCACCTCAGCACTCATGGGCAGACTTCCAAAAAAGTCAACAACTGCCCATTGCAGGCAGACTGAACAACTGCACTGGAACCACTGGACTGTGCCTCCTTGCCTGGTCCAGGTAGCCAGCTGGTGGCATCGTGCTGGGGATAAATGCCACCCTTCTACCAAACCAAAGCTGCTTGCTTTCCCCAGCATCATCTGCTATTTTTTTTGCTAAGTGCATCTTTGTGGTTGTCAGTTAGTTGCAAATACCCGAAGAAGCTCATTACATTACCTGCATAAGAAGTGCCATGCAGTGCTGCAGCAAAGGCATCATCAGTGATGAGGCTTGCAACCCCCCGTGCAGTAGGTAAGCATCATAATTTCTACTGATAGAGAGACAAGCAGGGAGCAATAAGAAATGACATATCCAAAGTCACAAATGGTAGATGCCCTAGTGTCACACTTACCTTTCTACATGCTTTTCTTTAGGCTCAGGAAGTGGCGTGTCGCAGAGTTTGCGTCTCTGAACCATAGTGTTGGGAGCACTACCTCTGTTCTACATCTGTTAATGGTATATGAACAAGGAGTTACTAAATCCAAAGGCAGACATTCAAGCCACAAAATACATAAAGAAAACAGTAGCATGAATGTTTATTACTAACATTACTTATTAATACTAGTACTAATTATTATGAGTTTGTCTTGTGGCAGTGGCAAGTGTTCCAGGGATGGGGGCTTGGTCAACTCACCGCCTGCATTACACTGGCAGAGTAAATGCTGGCAGAGCAGTCTGAACTCTTCACTCGGAGGTGGTCCCGTACCAGTAAGACACCAGGAGGTATCACCAGATGTTCTTCCTGCTGCTCGCTTCAACTGGCATTTCCTTCCCTGGAGGACTTGTCAGCTGCCCTCACTTCAAAATGCTTCGACGCTGCTCTAATTTGGACCAAACAGGAATATTCACTCATCCCCAGACATCACGCTTCTTTCTGTCCTTCCACAAAACAGGGCATTTTGTCCTTGTTGAGAAGCAAGGCTTTTTGGGGAGTGCCACTATAGGGTGAAATGGTAAAAACCTTTAAATAAGAGAGCAAGGCTGAGCAATCACAGAAGACAAACACCAACTGGTCAGTTGATTTTAGAATAGAGGATATTAAAGGTTTGTGAGTGGCCCAGGAGCAACGCGACAATGCAGGTGGAATGAAGGGCCTTATGCTAGGCCAAGACCAGGGCAGGATCTCAGGTTCCTCTGTTAGCGAAACTACATTGTCAGTTTTGAAAAGTGGCCTCAAATTATAGATTTCACCAGAAGCTTGATTCCAGAGGAGTCTTGCTCAGGGTAAGGCAATAATCAGTCTTGTTGATTCTACATTAAACCAGGTGATGTCCATCACTAAACTGCAATTTTCCTTTACCAGGGTTTAAATTTGCCTGAGCTGGGCTAAGAACAGCACCAGGGAGCTCTAGGTAGAACTTGGCATCCTCTGCCCTCACCGAGCTGCCTTCCTGTGCAAACATATGGCTCTGGCCCCTATACATCTAATATCCCCAGTCATATTTTGTTCATACCAAATTTAGCACTTCCATTGCAAAGCTCTGAACACTTTTAATAGTCTGTTTTCTGTCTTTTTTGACCTTCCAGCTCTCAAAGTTTTCTTTCAGATGTGCAGGCATGGGAGATCTCAATGCACCAGCTATGCAGAGTCGCTACACAAAAACAATAGAAGGAGAAGTTTCACATCAGGATGTTTTTTGCTGTTGTGCAGTTATTTATTACGAAGAAATGCGCACTGTCACTAAGCTGCAGTCAGAAATTGTGCCTGATTTCATACATCTGTATGTCCTTGCCACTACCACGCTCTCCTCCAGGTTTCTCCCAGCACTAGGCATTAATACGATGAGCCTCTGCTTAGATCAAAGTGCCTGGGACCCACAGGACAGATGGGAGAGGTGCGTCTGACAGATGTAGAACAAGAGGTAGGGGAGAGGTGGGAGAAATGTCACAAAGGACAAGGAGGGACAGGTACGGTGGCAAAGCCAAAGAGGAGATGGGGAGGTTGTAAGAGCCAAGAGCTGAGCAGGAAACGGCATATTCTTACTGTCTGTGCCTAAAAGCCTTGGTTGTTATTTGAGGCAGATAAATCTAGTGTCCAGGATACCGGCTTTTCTCGTAGAAAACTGAAAGACTATTCAAAATGAATTCAGCATTAAAAAAAAATAATACAGTCACTGTTTTGTCAGTGTGGGCATTTTAGGAGGGTTACCTGACCAAGAGAAGGCCTTGAAAAAAAAAAAAATTATTCTCATATCGTCACCCTACAGACATTTCCCCTGGGTCCATCCCACTGCTCTTCTACCATCCTCCCACCCCTGGCTGTCTACAGGAAGATTTATGCAACCAGCCCCTCAGTGCTTCACTGTAAAGCACGTTGTCATTTTTTTCTGTTCAAACAAGATCATCAGAGGAACTCTAAATTTAAAACACAGTGGAAATGATTCATAAAAAAGGAACATCCACTGTTTTTTCTTGGTCACAGAAGGAAAGTGGTGCTGGATTTGCAGGCAACTTTCAAATGTCTCCAAATTCAGTGCTACAAAAAGACTACTGCACAAGCTCAGCTGGAGAGGGCAAGGCACAGACGGCAGACAAGGTCACTCTGACAACGGGGAACATGCTTTATATGCTGAGCAGCACAGGGCTGGAAGAAGGCAGACAACAAGGGCTTGACGCATTTGAAGTGTCGCTCAAAGTTCAGTCAAGGTTTCTCCTTGTGGAGGTACCTGACAGCTGCAATCACCTTCCTATTTCATGTCAGCATTGATTTCAACTCCAGGTCTTGCGATTCTTCCTGTAATTTATTCAGTTCATAGTGATTCACTACTTAAAAACAGTTGGAAAAAAACCCAACCCTCTGATAAAGCATCATGATTACAGATCTAAGATCCAGCCTTGCTGTCCTGAAAGCAATGGGAATTTCATTCCTGTCTTCAGGCAATTCCTCGCCCGCTAGGAAACTCCAAAGTTACAGGTCTCAGTTCCGTCCTCATTTGCCTCTGCTAAAATCCAGACTGACATTTTGCTTTAACAAGCTTCCAATTGCTTCTTAGGCAACCAGCTCCTCTGCTTCCGAGATAAGCGTGATAAGAGTAAATTCAATCCCATGTTTAGCACTGCAGCCAGTGAAAATTTAAGGGTGGTAAAGGAAAGCAAAAGAAAATGATAGTTTCTAGTACTTTTTTGTTTCCTCCAGTGCATAGGTGAATTGGAAACATTTCTTATATAAATTTCAGTGAGATCAGTTACGAAACATGATTTCTGTCTCTTTTAAATAGCATCTTCCAATAAATGTTCCATTTCCTACAGCTAATCCCGGATTTATGCAAACCACAAAAACCCCAACCCTGTCCCACACCATTAAAGATGCGAAACGAAGTGTTTCAAATTGTATATGCACCCAAATGGCCTTCCAGTTACTGCGCATATTATATTTCACCCAGAATGTAGGTACGGATTGTTGCTCACTTGATGTTCAGATAGCTTTACACTGTTAGATATTTGAGGACAAATACGTATATTTCTAGCAAAAAATCTGCAACATGCATTTCATTTTAGTTGCCTTAAAATGGGGTTTGCTCTTATCACAATTTTTTTTTTTTATTTGCTACAGCAAAGTGTATTTATCGAATGTGGGTTTTCACGGTGAAGATTAAGGAATGCCCGAGATTTGGGTCTGATTTAAATAACCATTAATTTTGACTTGTATTCTTTGTACCAGAAGATCACTCTTTTTCCCTCCTCCTCTTGGTCCCAGAGCAGCCCATGAACCAACAGACAGGTCTCTCCCCTTCTGCCCCCTCCCTGGGGTGTGGGATGCGCTCCTTCGGTCAGAAGCTCTGGCTCTACATCCTCACAAGTTTACCAGGTTCCTGAGTCCCTCTAGTGAGAAATGAAAAATCAGCTTCTCCTGTGCCCAGTTCCAACTTCCTGAACACCTCCACGGCATGACCAAACATGCTACAAGCCGTCGTTCCTTGCTTTCAGGAGAGGCTGAGAAACAGCAACTCCATTTACAAAGCCAGCACAACAAAGATGCCCAGCTCCAGGCTGCCCTTGCTCCCACAGCCCGCTCTTCCAAAGGCCTGAGCCACCAACTCTGGCTCATGAAAAGAAGGGGAAGCAAACCATCAGAGCTAGAGGGCTGCAAGAAACACTGGTTTTCCTTTGCAAAGCTTTTTGTGTATGAGGGACTCTCCTGCAGCAGGCACTATGAAGTCAGTATGGAAGGGGACAGCCCAGAGCCTGCAACGGAAGAGCAGGATGGTGAGGTGGGACTCAGAGGGGAGAAAAGTGAAAGGAGAAAGGGAAACTCGGGGGGAAATAAGTTATTTTCATAGCTAGGCAGAATGACTGAATCAGAACATAACACAGGGTGGACAGGGCCTCTGCAGGTCTCTAGTCCAGCCCCTTGCTCACAGCGCGTCCATTAGACCAGGATGGATGAGGCTGCTCAGTTCCTTGCCAAGCTGAGCCTGAATACCTCCAAGGACAGAGATCCCAATACCTCACTTGGCCTCTGTCCCAGTGTTTGAACACCCTTAGCGTGAAAAAGCTTTTCCTTATGTCTAGTTGGCAATTGTTGTCTTCCGCCCCTGTTCAGCCAGTTTATGAAAGCCAGGTACTTCTGGGGAAGGGTGCTCCCTCCGACATGTGAGTTCTTGTTTTCTCTCCTGCCTTTTATATAACTCATTTTATGCTGCTTTTTTGGTTCTGTTTTTATGCAGTAGCTCTGCTACTGTCTGCTTTTCCAATTACAAAACCTCTAAATCTGATTTAAACCTGATAATTATGCTGTGATCGAGCAAAGGCCTTAATTAGCCCTACTGAAGCCAATAGGTATGAGGCATGCTCTTCAGGACCTTAAAAATTCGGCATTTAATTGCATCCAACACTGAGAAAGGAGTAGGGAGGTGGAGAAGTGAGTTAGTAGCTAACGCAAGCCACTGGTACAAACAGGACAGGACTTCATGCACTCGTATAACCAAACCAGACCAGGATTTTCTGCTGTCTTCCGCCACAAGAGGAATCTGAATATACCAGATGCTCAAGACGACTCAGATGGTCACTGATATTGCTGCAAAAGTTTGTCATGTCCTTTGGCTGTTAGAAATCCTGAGTGATGATCTGCACAGTGGGTATATGTTTGTGTTTCCCTTCAAGGTCAAGGCATTTCTAGCTGCACTCACTACCCATCAGGACAATTCCAGTTTACCGGGGTACATCTTCCTCTCTTGCCATCAGTCTTGCCAAACAGACTAAAATTTAGCCATAGGAAAAGAAAAACAACAAAACATCGGGATCTCTCTTGCCTGGCAGCAGCCAAGAGAAAAGTACAGGAAACAATATTCAGGAGGAGTAGTCTGGCATCCCACGCAGCTGGCATTTCCAGCCACCTAAAATAGCTGGTCAGGCCTGTGCACCATCTACAGCTTAGGCGGAGAAAGAAAAGTCCTTAACACAGCGAGCTGTACAAAAGAAATGTCCTATAATGTCACTGCAGGAACAATGATGTCATTCTGTGCTGCCCTTCTGTTTTTATCTCGCCTGTTTATTCATCCCCTAATTCACCGGGTAACCGTGCGGAGATACCAGGAGACTAAAGTGCGCGGGTCCAAGGTGAAGGCAGGTCTTTGCACTTTTCAGGGATGCTCAAGGGCAGGTGCTGTGGCAACCTGCAAGCTGAGTTTTGTCCTTTCGTGTGCTTACTGGAATTCATCACAGTCAATACACCAGTCACTCTCTTCCCTTCCTGTCCTTTCCCAGCACCAAATCCTTGGTTCTTGCTGAGCTGTATGGCTTTCAGGAAGGAGAACACTGATGTGCCAGTGAGTATCCCACTGATGATAGCTGACAAACGCTTAGCTGGCACCAGAGAGAAACTGGCCCTGAATTTATGTTATATAGTCTCAAACACTTTGTTTTTGGTCATGAGAAGCAGAGGGTTTTATACAAACAGCAGAAGCAAATCAGCATACATGGATATGCGGTTATGGGAAATAGTCTAAAAAATGACCCAAAATAGGCCTAAAAATGTCTTACAAGCCTTTAGTCCAGTCCAGAGGAAAAAGTGTGTGTTTGTCTTTCTTTAGGGCTTCACAACACCCAGCTCTAAATGTGACTAGCATGCAGAGGAACAGGAGTGACCATAATGCTCAGAAAATACCCCCATTCGCTACGTCAAGCTCTTCCAGCGTCACATCAAGCAGCTCTTCACTTTCATCAGAACTGACCAGCCAGATCTCCATGGTTCAGGATCAAACCCTGCTGGACATTGCCTCCATCACTAGATTGGCCCCAGGAAAATCACCAAGCCCTCAACCATTTGAGCAAAGAGAGAAAAATTCAGCAACATCATGTTCCAGCCCCCTCCGAGCAAGGACTATTCCAGCACCTTGCCCAGCCAGCCCCAGGCTCAGTCTAACACCCAGCTCAGCCAAGGCACAGCAATACTCTGACTCCTCTCCAGTCAGCCCAGGGATCAATGCAACTTCCTTCTCTACCTTTTGTCCTCACACAGCACAAAACGTACAAGCTTCAGCATTGGATCACACACTGACCCCAACCAGGAAAAGCACAAGGCCTCCAGCAATGACTCCTGCAGATAGTTCCCAGTCTCCTGGCTGTTCTAAAACTGGATTAAAGAATACAGGAAAGGGTTTTGAATCAGATCTGGCAGATCCTGATCACGAAAGGTACGTATCCAGACCATATCCATGTTTAAGTCCTCAAACGACTCAACTTGGTACAGAGTCATCAAGAGCCCCTCATAAAAAAAAAAATTCAATATCTCTTTTGATTTAAATGTTCCCAGTGTTTGTTTTCCAGTAACTACCCTATGCTCCCACTAAACTCTGTTATCCAAGAAGCAAAATATCAAATTTTCTATACATTCACTTAGCTCTCCAAACCTGACTACAGGACCATTGCTGGGCCAGGCTGACAAGCTCAGCTCCTCAAACGGGGCACAGTTTCAAGGTGCCTCATTTCCTTTCAAAGGAGAAAGCACATCTTGCCCTACACTAGCAGAGAGAAACTCTGCTATTATGAAGCCTGACAGATAAGAGCTGGGGATGGTATTCAGTGACATGGCCAGTATCTCCTTTCCCAAGCCTCAGGCTCTGTGGCCCGACCCCAGGCAAGCTGGGCTGATTTCCCCCTCTCTGAGCCTCTGAACTCCACCCCATGTCTGCCAATTCTTTCCTTGGCAGGAGATTTGTAACCACGAAGGAATTCCAAGCCATGGAGAAAGAACTAGAGGATGTAAAAGAAGAACTGAAATGCCTGAAGTGGAAAGTGAGACACATTGGTGAGACCATGCAGCCCCTGGCCGAAGACAGCAAGCGTTACAACGGCTATACCCTGACAGAGCTCAAGGCAATGGTGCAGTTTGAAGATGACCCTTACAAGGCCGCACACGAGATCCTGACTGTGCTCTTCAGCGACGTCTACTTGCCACAGCACTCAGTCACTGAACAGGCCTGCAACTCCCACTCTCTGCCCAGGCACAAAATAGACCCAGAGCTGTACACAGTGTACTGTGACATTCTGAAAAGCATATTCCCTGGAATTAGCAGCCAGACCTTGAGGGAAGAGACACAACACATGCAGAAAAGCACCCAGAAAGAAGTGCAGTAACATCGGAGCCCACAAGATATTCTGCAGTTAGAAGTCTCCGATGATTTTAGAGGACTGAACTGTGGGTACGTACCGTTGGTTGATTCTACCCCTTTCAGGTATGAATCATCTGTAAAGACATTGATGAGCTCTGAGCCCTTCATGCCACTTGCCCAACGAGACAGGATGGGAAGGCATTCTGCATACTTCCCAAATTTTAGAAAAAAAAATGCCCCCTTACAGTGCCTCTTTCAATATACGGATGTTTCCTTGTTTCCAGAAACTACAAATGCTGACAAGAGAATCCAGAGAAGGCATTGTGTGTCCAAGCAAGGGCATTCCCCCAGACCCACACAGACCAATCAACCAACCAGCATCTGGGTAGTTTCTATTTTCTAGAGTGTATCATTCATTAAATTACATTACTTGTTAGAAAATTGTGCCTATTCTCTTTTATTATTTATTTTTTGGTCTAAAAATGCTTTGCACATCACATGAATAGGCAATTATCACTTGAGTACACCCTGAGATGAGACCTGGGCATGAAGCAAACTCCCTCCCCTCCCCGCCCATCCGCACCCTGGGTTACACGGGAGGAAAACCAGGGCGCAGCGCTCAGCAGCCACAGTGCACCCAAGCAGCTCTCCATTGTGGATAACTGGTGGCCAGGGCATAAGATGGGCAACATGCCCCTAAGTCATTAACCCACCAGTGAAAGGTAAATCCACCTGTGATAACTGAGCTGACAGAACAGCTCATATGTTACCAACTGCGCTTTGCCTTCCCGTGACAGTGACGCCGAAAGACCGGCCCCTTGCAAAGGCCCCGCAAGGTGATGGCTGCTATGGAGCCTGTCCAGAGGTGAGGACGCTGATATCATGGAGGAAACAGAGGCCAGTGGCCCTAGAGCTCCTTCCACCCCATCTGGGACCCAGCAAAGTTCAGTGGATGAACAGCAGAGTGTCCATCAGGTTCTGCTCGCAGAGCTGGCCCTGTAGCCAGTTTTCTCACCATCTGGTGAGGGGGGAGGGATGTTCTCGTGCCATTTCACTCAGTACTGATGGGCGATACTGCTTCCGTACCCCGCTATCAAAGAGCAGTCAGAACAACAAAGTTGAAGGACACAACTCTAACACACAGAAGTGGAAGAGAAAGCATGAGAACTACTAGTTTACACAGCAAAGCACTCCCTAATTCTCTGTCCTTACATATTATCCCCTCCAGTACCTTCACCCTTACTACAGTTTTACGTCACCTGTTTTCACTAGGGCTGCACCCACGTGCTGCCACAATACACAGCAAAACAAATTCATTCTAGACCAGGCGTGAGTCCACAATCTAATTTCCTTTAGTCTAGTCACACAACAAAACTGAGAGCTTGTGTCAGCCTTCTGCTTTCTTGCCAGCTGCAGGAGAGAAGCATCAAAAGAATGCACCATGCCTTTGCAACAAGCATCAGTGACATTTTTGAAAGGTTACTACAGGCTCCAAGGCCAGACTTGCCATAGTTTCACCCTTTTCATTTGCTCTCAATGGTTCCATTACCAGCCAGTTTCACCATGGGTATCTTACTAGGACTAGTAAAGGATTAAAGTACCACTCTGGAGAACAAAGCAGGGAAAAGGCTGAAGAAACATAATTTGCAAGCACTGGTGCAAAGTTATAGTGTTTCACATAACTAATGAGTTGGTTGATTTCAAAGGGCATTCTGCCTGAGTAACAACCGTGGGCCCACGTCCATAAAATAAAAGCACTGTGAGTTTTGATCATAAATAGCAAGGCATTTTTTATACGATGTGATGTATCTATACTGTTCTCTACTGGGTTTATTAATACTTTTTTTAAAGCTCCTTGTTATTAGCAATCTATTTTACTTACAAGCTGATTTGCAGACACAGCGCTTTGCCCACGAATCCTCTCCATACCACACTGCAGCCCAGATCTACAGCCACAGCTGGGAAATCACCGGGTATTTGTGGCAATATAGAGGGCTGTGCACGGTGCCAGCCCTCAGGGCAGCCATGGCACCACAGCAAGGGACTGGGGGAAGAAAGCCTCCCCAACGCAGCCAGCTCTCTTCGCAGGTGGACGCACAGCTGAGTGTCGGATGGCTGGAGCCGCTGGATATGCAGCATCCCCTCAGAGCAAACCCTGCGCCCTGGGGAGCACCGCAGCAGGTTATGGCAAATGATCTGGAAGGCTCCGTGCACCATGGAGAGGATGTTTGTGTCTCGCACAAGCATGCCCTCCTGCAAGCATTTATGTTCTGCTTTCATGGCTCTTATTTGTAGGCAATTGTGTCCCTTTGGTTCAGATGGGTGGGAATAGGCAGGCCCACCTCCTGCAGCACTCACGTAAGCACTGCTCCAGACTTGCTTTTCTCCAACAGCCCAGGCCCCTGTCTCTCAGAGATCTCTCTTCAGAGCTTTCCATCATCTCCAGTGGACACAGCATGAGGAAAATGCCATGCAGGCATTAGCAATATCAGTCTTCATATGTTGTATTGCCTGCCGCCTCTGCCAGTAAAACCTTAATACAGTCGATCCTGTAAGAACAGGCTCTGTGGCTTCTCATGCTCATGGGGCCAGACAACGTCCTCAGATCATATTTTCTCCTTGTTCTCCGCATGCTCCATAGTAACAAGGTCCAGCACAGATCCATGAATTATTTTTATTAGCTTTGCATCATCAAGGCTGGTTCTGTCAGATATTGTCTGTTCCGAGTCCCTTCCAGTTTTCCGTGTCCTCCTTCTTCTGGATCTGTTGTGGTATGAACCACTACCGCCCATTTTAGAGACATGCATTAGGTCTTTCACCTTGGTATTCATGGCTTTTATCTATTCCAGTGGAGCTTCCAGGTTAATTGCATCCAATTAGAACTGGCCACTCTTTTCAGATCTCCCGTACTTTATTATTAGGTATCTGTAACTTCTGAGTCCTAGGGTCTGTCCCCAGTGCCTTACCCATCATAGCAGCCCAAGGGACCAGCTACAGGGAAGCTGTGAAAAAAGCAGCAGTGCATACCCACTATGTTTGTCCTCAACAGACTCCTTGCTTCCCTCTTCTTCTGTTGCATTTCTACCTTGAAGGCAGCTCTGCCTCTGTGAGGACTGTTTGTTCTCCTGTTGCTACATTATCTGCACATTTGTGACCATCTCCAGCACTTGAGTCACCCTCCCTGATTTTTCTACAGGGAGAAAAATCTGCTCATTTTCTACTCATTTTCCTGAGCGCTTCCTGTTGTTTGTATTCCTGTGCATTACCAAGTCCTTTCATCCTTTTATGAGCTTTAGCTTTCCTTGTTATATTTTCCTTACCCAGGTTTGCTGGGGAGAGAAACACAGCTGTCTGAAGAGCCCACAATTCTGAAGAGCTTTTCTGTGTCCAGCCTATTTTTTCTATATTCACCCACTCTTAACGCAACAGGAGAGCGAGGGCTGAACGCCTACACCTGCAGAAAGAGCGCTTCTCCTTGGAGGGTAACAAAACTGAGTCAGCATAACAGAAGTAAGACGGCAGTATCTGAAATACGTGGGCCTGAAAGCAATTTTTTGCATTCACTTTTAGCATCCTGCGCTTGCCAGAAATGTGTCCTGTTATAAGTATGCTCTGCCTTAAGACTTTAGCTCTTGCTACCTGGTATTCAGACAGAAAGGCAATTACACAGTCCCATTATTCTGACAGTTAAAAAGATTCAGCCATTGTTCTTCTTGGACAATTCATACCGATTTGCACTGTGCCGACATTGCTCCTTAGCCTAAAGAAGCCTTCTCTCCAAACCATTATCACCTTCTCTTGTCTAGAGACAGGTAGAGAAGGCAATCAGACACATAGTGAAAAATTAGTCTATAGATCCATGCTGCATTTCATTTGTTCTCCTTTAAACTGTATAACTCTATTTTTTTTCGTAGAACATGTAGTTTCAAGTCTGAAGACGCTATATTGGACTGAATGATTTTTCCTTTCCTTTCTTAACTACAGGCATTACATTTGCTATTCTCCAGCCAGACCAGATCCAGGGGTTCATTAGCATTACACTTACTCAAGTAACATGCACTGCCTGTTATGTATTCATCCCTGTGTGTAACCTGAGGACCTAAGAGCCGCAGCACAGGTTGTCGTTCCCTGTATCATCTCCAGGAGCAGATGTCTAGTCGGAAGTGTGAGGACATGAATACTTTTTCCAGCCTCAGGCTATCTGTAGTTTGTACTGATTGATTACATTAAATAAGCAACTTATTAATATTCACCATGCTGTGGCTCGGTAGGCTTCAGTTGGCAGAACAGATTCTACAGCAGATAAGTTACGTTAAACAGAGGGTCCTGATCCATACTGGTCATGGAATCAAAGAATAAATTAGGCTGGAAAGCCTCTGGGGGTCAAGTGGCCCAACTCCTCTGATCAGACAGTATTCTAGTAAAAGAAACCAAACAATAAAATCTGTGCTGCAAAAACTAAACCACTGCAATCCAACAAACATCCAACAACAACCAAAAAAAAAAAAAAGAAAAAAAAGAAAAAGCGAGAGAAGCCATACAAACAACCTGCATCGGAATCACTTATCAATCAGATCCACCATAGGAAAATCGGAGGAGTTTTCTTGTCCCAGAAGTACTGTGCTGGGAGATCATCTGGACAGGAGCTCTCCACAGGCTAATCAGCCTATAGAAACTTCATTTACATCTGCATCCGTGGATAAAGAAGATAAAAGGCAAAGTTTCTGTAGCACTGTTTTGGAGGGCCCTTTACTACAGTTAGACCTACGTGCATTGCCAATTCATTTTTCAGACTTTCCCTGCATAATGTGAACGCTTTCTGCAAAACAAGTCCACCAGCCTCTCTGGTGTATGACTTAAAACACAGCAGAGCTAGCTTGAGGCATCTGTCAGCATCTTTATATTAATTATCGGCATCATCTGTACTGAAATCTGAGTTGCAAGGGTTTGGGCGGTACCATTGATTACCATTAATACCTTCTCCATTCTTCTTACATGAATGCTACTTCTCATGATGTGTTCTCTATACATTTGTATACCTAGTTCCTCTTGCACACCCCAGTTCAACTTGATCTTAGTAGTTTTCACATTGAATCTACAATCTTTGTTTCTGAAGGTGAAACTGCATCCAGAGATCCTTTTCCATTTCTGATATCCATCTGCCTCTATAGGTGGTTATTTTTTTGCTAGGAGCTGGAGCCCTCCCCTGCGGGCCTCTCCTCCCATTGGAGTTTGACAGGCAAACAAATGTCCAACAAGTCTTCCCCTGACCTTTGTTCTCAAACCACAAGCAGACGGCCAAGGTGCAGATCTCCCTTGGGCCTTAATGCTACTCCCCCAGGGAATAAAAGTGACACCAAGGATCCCAGAGGACTTCAGACAGAACACACAAGGACAGAACATGCACTGATCTACCCAAGCACTGTACTGAGAAGTGCAGATCGTAGCTTCTTGCAGATTTATTGTGAAGAGTAGTACATTTTCTCAATGCTCCAAAGTGAGTGATTAAAATACCTGTCAATGTCTTGCTGGGTCAGTGGGTTTTGATCAGATCTCCCATTTTGTGTTAATATTCAGATACATTACCATCCCAGAAAGATGAATAATAGGAGCTATTTCATTTCCTTGACAATATTAAACATAATGAAAAGTCTTACTATCATCCCACATCCTTCTCCATGAATTCTGGCCACAGACAGATCTCCCATTGGTAATAGAAATGTCAGTTTGATTCATCTGTTCACCAACTAATCCTTACCAAACAATTTCCAGTATATAGCAAGCCATCCAAAAACATTCCTTTGGAAACAAGCCAGAACCGACATTCACTGTAGATTAGTTTTTACCACTGTTTAGGCTTATACCATTTCAGGTAGCTTTGCTACTTACTCTATTTTTAGCAGTGCCTCCAGCAGACCAGGAAAGAGGCAGATCACAAGACTTCTGCTAATCTGCAAATCTGAAATTATGGTTGGGAGACTGAATTTATTATTATACAGCTAGATGATGACAGCAGAGATGACCTTTCTGCAATGCCAGAAGTCTTATCCATGCTGATCTAGGCCTTTAATCAGCAGGGGGAAAATATAGATCAGTATGTGTCAAAGGAAAAACTTTCTCCCTACTAGGACAGCCAAGCATTAAACCAGATTGCCCAGGGAGGCTGTGCAGCCTCCATCCCTAGAGGTTTTCCAGGCCTAACTAGATGAAGCCCGCTGTAACGTGCTCTGACTTTTGTAAGGCGAAAAAAAAAGGTGTGTAATTGCAGAAAGCAGCCAGGAAAATCTTTGATGAATGGGAGCACAGAGCCGTGAATAACAGGCAGGAAGAGCAGCAGTGTTTTACACTTGCTAAGCCACACTTGTAAGCAAGCGGGGCTGACAGTCGCTAGTGTCTTAGCTCAGTTCACGGCGCTGGCTGGTTCATTTTGCTGTCAACCACTCCCTACGCTCAGCAAAGCTGCTGTGCCGGCGCTGCCTCAGTCCTCACCCTTTTTGATAAAAGATGAAAGCTTCCTCTTGCTCAAGATGAAAGTTCTTCCCCCAGCTTGTTACAGACAGAAACATCTATCCTGGCAGCCACCTCACGTTGCCATCAGGCAGAAGAGAAATCTTAGTGAAAAAGATGAAAGGGCTCAACTGCTCCCAGTTCATTATCTTTACTGCAGGGACCATTTCTTCTCCCAAGTATAAGGCTTCCCTTGGGTGAAGAGTCATTTCCCTGAGAAACCTTCACAGCCATAGCAGCTGCTTCTGTATTCTCCTGCCCTTATGCCTACCCACACTCGCTTTCCCTCTGAGCCTTTGGCCAACATCTGTTTCAGCTCCAGCTGTACTGACTGGGATACAGCTTGGCTATCAGTTCAGTCCGTAGCACTCAGCTGAGCTCACAATCTCAGGAGGCAGTGGCTGAGTACCAGGCTCTTCCTGGCCCTTACAAGGGCTCCGAGATGCAGCATCCAGATCTAAAACTTCTTTTTAGCACTGCACCCACCCCCTGCCTCCCCCGGGGGCAGAATACTTTCAGGTAGCAACTGGCTTTGCTGAGAAGATGGTGACTTGGTTATTTCTGAGGCCCTTTAGCACTCTCTGACGTTCACCTCCACACGCTTAGCCCAGCACACTGAATTTCCAAAAACCACTGTGAGGCTCCTTTTCCAGTTAGGTCCAGATAAGCTAAGGAAAACAAGCAACCGAGCTCTGAAACAACACATCACATAGGAGTAAGATGAAAGGTTTGAGCCCAAGTTAATTGTATCTGCCTGATATATCCCCTTAGGTTTATGTTTCCCCAGAATGCCCATCCTCTTGGGAAAACTGCACAAAAATCTCTGCATTCTGACATTTCTGGAAGTCCCAGGAGCAACAGAGCAGAGATGCACACTAAGAATTTGTGAGTCGTGTTGATTTTAGTCACACCAGAGACCTTGAGCAAGTTGAAAGCTAAAGGCAGGATTTCACTGTGGCCTCACTGTATAATTGGGACCTTCCAGAAATAAACAGCACACCTGGGGAAGGCTGCTAGCAGATCATGAGGTGCCGGTTTTCCACACCTAATTAGAGCCAAAGCAGTGAGGCATGGGTGGAGGACTGTGCACTGTTGGAAGCAATAGTCCAGGCTGGGACACTCCTACCCTGCTGATCATCGGGATGATCAGTCCTGACCTTCAACCAGGAGCTAAGAAAGACAACTGCAGAGAGCCAGCAGATAGAAGGTCTGTAGCCTTGTTTTCCCCTAATTTCTGTTTTCCAGTTTTTTTCCAGTAATTTCTAGGTCAGTAAGAAGGAAGCCTTAAATTGCAAATGTTTCCTTCTATGCCTAGATCTCAACACCGCAGCACTTCACAGGGTCCTGAGCCAGGGTGACTGGCGCTGATGCTATTAGACAAGGGTGGAAAACCGATCTCTTCCCAGAAAGATTTAGTGGCCAGTCGGACAGGAAATTACTCCAGCTGGGTACTCTGTCCCCATCTCTCAGCTCTTCCTGCAGCTAGGAGATTCACTCTATAATTGCTTTCTTAGTCCACATTTTATCCTCAGCTGACAGAATTCCATTAGGGTGATACAAGCTGCATGATAAAGGGATGTTTGTGTCTCACATGGGCTGTAAGTCATTTCTCAGCAAACAAGCAAATAGTCACAGAAATGGGCAAAGAGACCACTGAGCCAGGAACCCTCCTTCTTGTGCTCTGAATAGCAGGACCTCAGCACTCAAACGGAAGCAAACAAGCATGTCACACTCCTCCCTGCTTCCTTCTCTGCTCTTCAGAGGAGACGTGTCAGTGCACATCTCCAAAATGAGCGTTTATTTCTGCAGCATTTTTGAATGGACAGTAATCAAGCAGACAGACATGTTGCACCAGGACCCCTAGAAATGAGGGCCCCAGGCAAAAAGGAGCTGCTGTGCTGCAGTCATAGGGGTTGGTGACACCAGAGAGCACAGACAGCAAGTGGCCTACATGTGGGAAACCGGATGAAATGAAACTACTGTTGTAATACATCTGAGTATATACACCTGAAGAGCAAAACAGGTTGGTCACACCTGTAAGAATCATTCTGAACAGGACCTTCAGGACTGTTCTGGAGGACAAAAGGAGTGACTTTCTAAGCAGCTATAGACATGTTGAAAGAAGCTGAACAGAATATGGGAAGGTGCATCAAATGCTGTAGTGCACGTAGCTACAGTTATCTGTAGTACTGGTGAAGTCATTACTAGGCAGTGTGTTCTGGAGTCCGTATTTTTTGAAGAATATTGGAAGAGATTTGGCTACTTCAGTGACTCTTACCAGGAGAGCTCAGCCTCCTGGATCAGCAGCCACAGAGCATGGAGGCCAGCCTAAGGCACCCCTACACGACACGTCTGCTCACACCAGTGCTGGTCTGGACTTTAATCACTTGCTACATTCCCCAGACCAGTACAGAGGCGCACCCAACAGTGAGGACTGTCGAAGCAGATAGCAGGAAAGAATGGGAAATGCTTCTGTCTTACAGAGCATAAGCCATTGGCTGAGTCAATGGGAAAGCAGCCTTCATCCCCTGCGCGAGCCAGAAAGATGTCAGATCAGCACTCCGTGTTTGCTCTTACCTGACTTAGGCTGAGAAGTGAGCTTTCCCTGGTAACATAACAGGGTTTAAAGACTCAACGTTCAACCTCCATCACCCGCTGCTCTCATCCTCACGTCATCACCGTCAGCGAGCCCTCCCTCTGGTCGTTCCAGTGTGTTACCTGGTATACAAGATTTCTGTCCAATCTCACAACACCCCATCACTCACTGGCAGCGTAAGGCTCTTGCAGATGTTACCAGTCTGGCATACATCCCTGAAATGATAGGACTGAACATCACTATGGGGAATGACCAGTGCACCAGTGACATGGTCAAGACCCAGCAGGACCAAGAAATCTTACAGAAAACAGTGACACCTAAGCAGGATGCTGTGGTTCAGTTTTATGTCCAGGTCCAGCCTAAGCCAACACAATGGCTCAGTTTAATTTAGCTGCCGTATGTAGCTCCTCATGTAGCTCTTTTGGGCTTCATCCTCCAAAATGAGGATGACTCTCCTGACTCAGTAATAATACACGAGCTTCCCTGTCTTCTATGCTGCCTTTCACAATGTATGCATCACTCCTTGCTCCCTTGTCCGCATATGGGTGGTTCTCACTGCTGTTTAAATTCTACTGGATTAAACCACAAAAAGGCAGAAACTGGAAACAGAAGTTGCAGGCCATCCCAAGCATCCCAGTGTTCAGATGACACTGTGAAGACTGATAAAAATATCTTTTTAAAGATCAAAAAGTAGGCAGCATGACATGTACGTCCTCACAGATTATTTCTTTATCCTCTGTCCTTCTCCTTTCTGTTATCTTGATCCAACCCCTTTAAAGCAAGTCATTGCAGGTAAAGGTGAGCATCTATGACATTAAGGTTTTTGAGTAGCCCAGAAATTGGAACTGGGCTAAATTTAATAATTTACCTCAAAAGCTTCAGCAAGAATTCATATTAATCCTTCCTTTTCCTTTGTCATGTTTTTGACAATGTCGAATGCTGTGTTACCATGCACATTCTTGCTGAAACTGTGCCTGACATCGACTGCAATGCTCTGTGGGGATTTTCTTGATTGCATGTTTACTCTTCCTCTTTTTCCTCCTGTAAATACTAGTCTGACATGAGTGTACTGGTGACTAGGTAGTTAAGGTGAAAAATTGAATAAAACTTCCCTCCCCCAATTCATTGTGGAAATGAGTCAAGTATCTATCTTTGAGTATGTAGGGCTGACTAGGACACCTAATTATCTTTGGTTATATAAAGGGTCATTACATCTCAGCTCCAGTTAGAAGGGCAAATGCTGACATCTCCTACCCCACAGAGAATAATGAAGTATTTTCTAAACATTATGCTACTTTCTATATACAATGGACTAGAACCAAGGACTTCATTAGGCCTTGCCTTCGTGGTGTATGTCATCCCAGAGCAGACCGCAGGCTGGCAAACCCTTCTTTCAGACAGAGACACTGCAGGGGAGGATGTTCCACAGCTTCACCATTTTTTTTGAAATATTTTGAAGACTTTCATGGTCTTTCCACAGTGTGGTGATTTTAGGAATCTCCTGAATGGGTAAAAGGAGCTGCTAGAAGAGGCTGGCAGAAAGTAGAAGCCAATGCTCTGAGCCAGACCAGCTGCACTGGATACAGGCTTCCTGAGGCAAAAGGTGTGAAAGCAGGCTGCAGTTACCAACTGACTGGTGAGGAAGAGTTCGTGGCAGAGAAACAGACATTGGAGAGAACTGTGACCCATTTGAGCTTGACCAAGTATTTTGCCATAATTTACAAAACCTGGTGTTACATCAAAGGATTAGGGTTGAAAAATCGTTAGTCCATCACACTGGACTTCAGATGCTCTAGACAGGTACAAAGAGATGAGCATAGAAAGTCCTCTCCTCCTCATACCTTTTCTGATTAGTAAGAAGGATGTTATTCTGTGCCAGGAAACACAATGGATTTCATTTCTCTTCACATTCAATGCAATTTTCTCAGAAGAACAGACAATGTGACAGGCCTCATCTCATCTAGAGATTGCCTACATGACAAACCTGTGACTGTGCCTTAAGTCTTAAAAACCTTGCTGTAGCGTCTCCTCTTCCAAATGCATATATCTGTTCTTAGCCCTACCAATAACCCTCCTTTCAGCTCCTCCTCTTTTTTTGTTTTGGAGTTGCATGCCATGGTTATCAGATCTGGAGCAAAAATTAAAACTTGGTTCTTGGTAGAGCTACACTGGTAAATGCACTAGAGGAGACAGTTCGCAGAACACCACAAGGTTCTTTCATCAGCACAGTTTGGGAAGAGCCTTTAAACAAAGTACCATATACTCACAAACACTATTTTACATTTAGAAGGAAAGTGTTGTATTTAGTACAAAATACATTTTCTTGCTCCATCAAGTCTAGGAAAAGCATTGCTGTCTTGTGTCTTTCCAGCTTAGCCAACGACAGTTAGTAAGTATGCTTTTTATAAGCAAACATACAAGATACTGCACTCCTGACTTAGCACAGAAAGAGAAGCAGCACATTTTGATTCTATACCAGGAACTGCAATAGAATATCTCTGTTTCATGTCTAAAAGCATATGCTGACTTCAGAGTGTTCAGTTCTCTCTGGAAACAATGAGTGAGTTCTAAATAAGAAAGGAAGAATCTACTATGGAAGAGATTTACAGGTGTAAATCAACTGACAAATTTTCAGTGAACAGTACATTTGCATAGCTACAAATCCTGCAGCGTAATTATTTGGTTAGAGTTTTGTTTAAATGACTACATATGCAGGGTATTTTGTGTTTGAAACTGCAGTTCACTCCTTACCTTTGGCTAGTTAAAATGCATTTACCATTTCTCAAAAGGGAATATATGTTGCTGGCAACAGATCTGGTTGGTGCAGCACAGAGGTATGGCCTCCTTGTTTATATAACCAAATTCAAGCGAAACAGGAGAAAAGAGCATAGCTCTGCAGCAGAAGAACTCTGAAGAACGTGTAGAGCGCCTGTCAATGGCACTTCAGGCAAAAGATCTGTTTTTGCTCTTTACATGTTAGTGAAATAATGAAAGAAATAATTATTTCACTGCAAAAGACGAGAGAAGTGACAGCTGAAATTTACTTATTAAATCTTTATAAACCTACTTCCTGATCTCCACTTTCTAAAAGCATTCATCACACTTCTCCGTACCCAGTGGAACCTCTCCAGATTTCAGACACAGTGTCAGGCCCCAGAGAGAGCCATGGCATCAAAATATACAGTGTCAGCCCAGAAACAGAGGTAAAGAATATTTCCTCTAGTAAATGAATTTCCCAAAGAACTATTTACAGGCATCAGAAACAAAGCAGACACTTCCTTCTACTGAGGAGCTTCATGATCATCCAGCTAAGATTTAGGAATTATGAGAAATACTCTGAAAGGCCTCTTGTTATAACCACCCTGCTTCACCCAAGTTCTTGGTACTCAGCAGGAACAGCTGTCAGTTAGCAATAAGGTTCTCTCTCACTCCATCTTCCTTCCTCCCTGGATTTTCAATCAAGAGAGACGAGAGAAAAATCAGACAGATAATGACAATTAGAAAACCCAGAAAACTGAATTCATGCTTGAAATTTCATTAATGAAGAAAATTTCCTGTAGCGAACAAAACTTCCTTCCATAAGACAGGAGGTGGTTCAGCAGCGGCAGACACCGAAAATCTTCCATTTGGATGATACATATCCTGGAGATCTAGATTGCAGTGATTCAGGGCTAGATGCATTCAGGACTTTCCAGTCACAATCCCTTGTTATCTTTTCCTCCTCTGCTGTCCTTTTTCACATATGCAGGTTTTTGGACGCAAAGCTGTAAGAAAAAATTAAGTGCTGTTTTAAGACACTGCCTGTATTAACAGTGAAGCCACAGACTAAAATTAGGAAGAAACATACCCATTTCTCCTTCCATCCCAGAATGAACGCTAAGCTACTCCTCTCTGTAACGTTTCTTACATTGACAGTGAGCACTGCCAATTTTTTCACAGTCCCATGGAGTCGCTTGCCTGTGGAATCTGGTCTGAATTCAATGTTAACACTGTTCTCAGTAGGAGGTTGGACCCTCCCTCAGGAGGGGACCTCCTGAGGTCTCCTCCAACCCAAATCATTCTACAAATATATGCTGTCAACCACTGCAGCTGGTACCAGTAAGTACTACAGAGGAGACATGGGGCAGACGGCAATAGGCAATCCTCAACTGATGACTTCAGAGGCATCCTGTGTCCTTAATGCTTGGGCAATAGGTGTGATGGTCACAGCAATGACAGTTACTCTTTACTGGACATAGAGGATGTCTGCACTGGAACCCAGGGTGTCATTACAACAGGCAGAGATGCTCACAATACTTTAGACGCAGCTAGTGCTAATACACTTATAACTCTGAAGATGTATTTGTACAGGCAACAGCATTTTCAAATCCTTCTCCTACAGAAGTGTTATTAAAAGCCATCAAATAATTTCTGTAACACTTTCCAGAGGAACTAATTGGAGAAAGTGTCATGCTCAGGAGAGAAAACCGATCATGAATATACCAGCTTGGCTGAGAATTTGTAATGTATTTAGGGAGCTATCTGAGTAATTTACAATGAATGACTGGGACTCTTCAGACTATAAATACAATCTACTCTTTCTCCTCGGGGAAAAAAAAAAAGAGGTTGTCTTTTTAATTATCACTTTGTAAGAGAAAAGACCAACCAGAAAGACAGTAGGAGGAATAAAGTCAACATGTTCTCCCCCTTGTTACACTTACTGTGATTTTGGATTTGTTTGAGGAGCAACGAGCAGCTAATTCTGAGACAGATATGCATCATCTCTTAATCTGCTTAGAAGGCCAGCGAGGATGCAATGAGCCTATTATTCCAAAAGTTATCTAGGAACCTGCGCAATTAACACCAGTTTCCAGTTGATCTTCAGCCAGTTTCTTTCCTGACAACTTCTGCATATGTGTTGGTATAAGCCATGACTACACACCACACACATCTTCAATTTCTATCATCCACTTTCACATTTAGATATAGTATAAAAACCCACCGGAGTATGACATTCCTGATTTGCCTTCCTGTGGCAGAAAAGTAGAGCAAAGACGACAACAGTAGAAGACAGAACTAACCTGGATCAGCCACAGCCTGCTTCTTTTTGCTGCTTGTGACAATCTCGTTCTCATTCATCATTCGTACATCCTGATCTCCCACATGATTGCTGTAAAGATTAAAATCAGTACAAGAGCCAAAATAATCAACGTTGTGAAAAGTCACGAGAGACACGGAAAAGGTTACCAAATAAGTTATTTAGGTCCTGGAGGCTAAACAAAGCTATGAAGCACAGCCACAATGTATGAGACTCTCTAGAAAGGAAAGGCATTCTGTCTACATCCACCTGAAGGATTTCTTGCTGATTTTAATTAGTGGCATTCATTCAGGCACACATTCAAACATAGGCATCAAATTTGCTCTACAGTTTTCTTGCCTGCCTACACAGCTTGAACCACATTAACTAAAGTGAGTTTTTAAATCAATGCTGTACAAAGAGGGTATAAAAATCCCAATATGGAACTTAACATTGTTTTGTAATGTTGATAAAGCATTATTTGAAAATTTTCTGAACTAACCAAAATTCATTTACTGTGACAAGTTTTGTTCGCAGGGTGCTGCAAAATTTTAACAATTTCTTTTTGGGAAAGAAGTAATAACTTCACAGTTAAATTAAACTAAACAAATTACAGAAAAAAATGTGACCTGAATTGAAAGTTGAAGAAAACATTACTAAAGACGTCTCCCTTTCACACAGACATAAACAAAACATCCATACCTTTGGAAAAAGAGAAGTGTATTTTTCTTTTCTCTACAAATACTGCATAAAATAGGCTTCTGTTTTTGGAGAAAAATGTAATGTCTCTCAAACTGTCAGAATGAAACAGGTGAACCAATACTGAAGTAAATCAGAAGTTACGCTATTGATGATAATATCAGACTCCAGCTCAGATTTCATAAAATATTGAACAATGACATGTGAAAGACAATAGGCCAAAATCAGAAGTAACAATATATAAACGCTCAAGAGCACTTTTAAGATGGAGAGACGTTATCCAGCACTTCGTAAGGGATTTGTCTTCTATTGCTGAAGTACCCCATATTTTAGTAGGGTAGTAGGTGAAAAAAAGGAAGAGAGGTTCGCAACACAGGCTAAGACGACCAAGAAAGCTCCTGCTTTCTTGCAGGAGAGAGAAAGAGACTCAGCATGTTCTTGATCGGAAAACAGATCATGCAGTTTGCATGACCCCAAAAGTACACCCCTCTTAAAACTAAATCACAGGATGCATGTCTTAGAAATATGTGCAAAGGAATTTATGTCAAAAAGATCTATGATTACAGCTGGTGCTTCTGTGCTTCCAAGCAAACAACTTTACTCATAGAAAGATGTTAAGCTGAAGAAACTAAAGGTTCATTTCTCCTCCTCCTTTTTATATCCCACTGATAACTTTCTCAAAACTTGCATTTCCTCAAGACATTTTCATTTCAGTAACTTTTTCACTTGAAAAACCGGTTACCTCCAAATTTTACCATGACAACACAGCCACTTGTAAAAAAACATGAGCGTAATACAATACATCAAAACAATAATAATTTCTTTCAACATCTGACAGCACCAGTGGCCAACGGCCAATGCTTTAGAGAAACACAGGAAAACAAACTCTGTAGGCAAATATGAACTTCTGTTCTTAATCAGAACAGCTTATGTTCCTTCCACTTATTCCTAAATATTTGAATATTCTTCTGAACAAATCATGTGCCATTTTTGAATGCAAAACTGTCGCCTTTTTCCAACTGATGTATGTGCAAGACTTTCTATTTGTTAGCTGTGCAATGTGTAAGAAAGTGTTTATTTCTATAAGCTTTCGATTTTTCACTTTTCAATCTCATTTAAAATAAATTATTCTTTCAATCTTTATTTTCCTTGCTAGGGACTGTTTTTCAGACCCTATTAATCCTGACCTCCTAAATACAAGAGCATTTTTCACTGCATTTCATCGTATTTTCTGCAAGATTGCCAAGTTAGTGGTTTCAAAGTGCTATTCCTCTGAATGAAATTCATTTTTCATTTAAGTAGTTCACTATTTTAGAACGCTTATAAAATAGTAGAATTCTGGTTCCTTAATTAGTACCTGTGCCAAATCAAAGGACTTTCTTTAGTTTTGATGTTTGGTTCTTTTTCATTAACTTCCTATTTTTTTTTTTCCCTCTGTGTAGTATCATTGGGATATATCATTTTTCTCTAAGGAAGCCTAACTTACTTCTTTTGTGTTTATTACTATAGACTTCCATAAAAACATATGTAAATATGAATCATGAATCCGAGTAAGCGCTAAAAAATGCTTACAAATTAAGTGGGTAATTTAGTCCTAGTATCTAAAAAACTATTGGTTATTTCTCATTAAATGAGGCTGAGTATGCTTTGGAAGGGAATTTTCTATAGCAATATACATTGTTGCTGACATTAGTCACATAAAAACATTTTCTGAAAACAAGATTCTTTCTTCCAACCAAGATCCACTCACATACCTAATAACAGTTCTCTTCTCCTGATGGCAAATCTTCTCATCATCTGTGAAAAGAATGGTATGGTACAGGACCACTGGCTCACAGGTTGGTAGGATGCCTGATACTACATGGTTCACCATATCCAGAATCCCATTGTAGACAAGCAAGTCGTCCACCAGAAGCTAAAGATATTTAAGAAAGAAACAAACAAAACATCCAGAAATCAAGCATTGATTTCAGCCGTTGTCTCCATCAATTACCCAGAAATTATCTTGCCGTGTTTGTTTCACAAATCTGGTCATTAGTTTAGCTTTTCTTCCTTAAAGCTTCCATTTCTCTTTATTCACTGCTGGGTTTTGATTTTTTTCCCCCAAAGTTTTTGTCTTCTTGCTGATGTTTCTAATGCAGCTTTCAAGTAGGTAATTAAAAACGTATTTCATGTTTTAACATAATTGCCATTCTATGAACTGGAGTGAATCACTCTTAAATCTAGCAATTAATGAATCTCAGCTCACTTCAGCTGTCGAAAACTTGGATTTGTAGTTTAAACTAGTCTTCCAGGCCTGCTCTATAGTCAGTAGAAAAAGGAAAGCATTACCCTGTCTTAAGACAATTATCTAAGAAAAAAATCAGGTAAAGTGTTTTTTTTCCCTGGACAAGAAAGGGAGGACAGATGACTGGCATAGATTAGTCATTTTAATACAAAATGCAGAGTTAAATGAGACGAATCCCATCCTTTGAGATTTTATGGAATCACACTTCAGTAAACTGTGAAAATAAGTACAGAAATCAAGCAAGCTGACTCACCAGAACATACAAAATGCATACAAAATATTACTTACACCGAATTCTTTCACACCTCTCTGAGGCGTTTTGGCATAATTCCATAACTTGATCATTGACACAGTAGTAGGGACATCAAAAATTACATATACCCTATTCACCTGTAAAAGAGAATAAATTTATATTTAACAGCACAAATTCCCCAAAGAAATTAAATTCTCATGCACATTCCATCAAAAGAGTTCCATATTTAAAGAGATGCAGCTAGAGGACAGATAACTGATGCTAAGGATTTGAGTTCAGCTACCATCGCTGTTGATAATTCACAGACGCCGTCTCTGCCCCAGAGCTGCCCTCTCAAATGTACATATAACTCATCAGAAGACGACATCTACACCTGAGCTTGTCACCCTGGATTGGTAGTCTACTGGAGGAGGGGTGGCGAGACACCTGCAATAAGAACTTCATCCACCAAATACAGACAGGATAAGACAAGCTGGTATCTTCCATACTATTCTAATTTCTATTCTAATCTATTTCTATTCTATTCCATTTCTTTCTACCAAATATGAATGGAATCCACCTTTCTATTTGCAAGACTAAAATTTCTCCTCTATCTTTGAAAACTCTTGCAGAAATTTTGCAACTTTTTTGTTAGGCACACTAATGGGAACGTAGAGACAATTCTCCAGATGCTTGCTAAACAATTATCGCTTGAGGTATTGCTTATCTCACTTTCGGTGACATTAATGTCAATATGTTAAGACCAAAGATTAGGCTGTAGGAAACCAATCTTGCCTATTACAGTTAATTCTATGCTAATTCCTTTTATGAGCTATTGTATTAACTTCGGGCCAGCATATCTTAAGCTTCCTCCCTAGCATCCTTTGATGCACTGGAGAAGATATTGTCAGTTGTAATAAATCATTATGCAATTTTTTTACTGAAGAAAGAAAGGTAGATGTGATCAATAGAAATGTTTGTATCTGTGGTTTTCCAGAAGACAATTTGGGCATAGCCTCCAACAGACATTGTTAGTCTCACAGCAAATGATAAATTTGATGGAAAATACATTCAAGCAAATAAATAAAATGACAATTAGTAACAGGGGAACAAAGAATTCAAATTGTCCTTACATTACGAATAGATTTGCAAAAGACAAAAACACTTTTAGAATTAGAAAGGAAAATGTATTTAGAAAGGAAAAGAAAGGCTGTAATACATAACCTCCTTAAAGCTTTTGAACTTTCCAATATAGTGAAGAGTTAATTCAGCTTTCTAGGCAACTGGCACGTTTCAAAGCAGCCTAGCAATGAGGATATAAGTACACACAAGCTTTGGTTCAGCGCCCCAACTACAGAAGATGATCATGAATAGGTTAATTGCTTAAGCCATTTGCAGTTCCTGGCTGTACAACCATCCCATAGAGGATGGAAGAGAGAAAAGTACTATGTGGATCTTGAAAAGGTGTAATTTGCTACAGTGTAAGGACAGAAAGAGCCACTAAATTGCTTGCTCTTCCCTTCTGCATATCACACTTTATCAATTTACCCTTTTAATAGTGATATCTTATGTTCTTCTACAGTACTTTGGTGTCAGACATAACACCACCAACAGCGTACACGTCTGTGCTAGAACTCCAGGTACTGTTAATTTCCTTTTGCCAAAATGAAACAGCCTCTGCAAGCATGTCTTTTATAAGGACATGAGCAAACTCAGATGGCTGTCAAATCAATCATTCATGATGTTATGATGGATATCTGAGCATCTCATCAAATTAATTACCAGGATTCAAGATGCAGAATCTACACAGTAGGAGCCTCAAGCATTACACAGACCTTCCGCTTTCCTAAGAAATGCAAGTGGTCAGTATTCCCAAGTATAATTGAAAGCTTTATCTTAATTATACCCACTGCATTACAACATATAACGATATACAGACTATTTTCAAAATTGACTTAATTCTTTGTTTTTAGTATTCTAATTAATAACTATAAAATATCTAGTAAGGGTTTTTCCAGTAATCTACAACATATCACACCTCAGGTTTAGATTTTGTTACTTTTGAAATACATCCTTTTCTAAGAAACACATCTTAATGATGTCCATAATAGGCCCATAAAAAATATCCTCTCCCAAAACAAAGTCAGAACTCAGATCTAAGTTTATCTGCTTTCCTGTGTAGATACTTGATGCCCCATATTTTAAACATGGGACTTCTAAAAGGGCTGAATCACTTGGGACCTTAGGACATGGAATACTAAGTCAGTCATCTCCATGAATCTGAATTCAACACAGATAATGAGATTGAAAAATATCTCACTGCTGGAACAACATGCATTGCTTTTTGTAAAACCAAATTTAAGATCCCACTCTGCTCCCGTCTGAAAGGCATTTATTGCCCAAAACATGCATATTAAACTCCTTTGTCAGTATCTTTATTGTAATAACAGAAAAAAACATCTACGCTAGCAGTGGAAATTCTTCTGCTGTTGCACCATGGAGACAGAAGGAGATTACAAACCTGGGAAATCTATACTGCTGCTATCTGTGCAGTGAAGAGATCCTAGAATAAAAAGAGCTTCTTCTAAAAGGCAGTGATTTAGCATAATTCACTAATATCAGATCTACCCTTTCTTTTATGCTTCTAGCTACATTTATGCACATCATCAAAATGGAATGAAAACAGAAAACGTACCAAACCAGGAAGAACTGGTGCAAGCCACATATGTCTGCCATCGGTTGTGTCATTTACTCTGTCAATTAGTTTGTCTGGAGTTCGGATGTCTCCAGATACATCTTCTAAAATGTTCACGCTATCTGGAAAAGCGGCAATATCTGAAAAAAACTTTAAGTGTAAATAACCAAAAAGTACATTTCAGAAACACCATATTTAAAAGCTCATGCTTGCTCTTCTAGATTCCATGAGTGAGTATTCGCCACTACAACCCTTATAGATTCTGTCTTTCAAGGTTGTTTTTAAAATGGGAATAAATTAACTACCTACATTTAATTTATTTTCAAATACATATTTATGACTTCATCAATAAAGTTCCCTTATCAGGAATAGGCATTTCCCAGCTTTTTTGTGACAAAGCTCCATTTTTTTGGCATGAACTTGTGGAAACTCCTTATATGAAACCTATCTCAGGAAAAGAATCCTTGCAGCAGGTAGTCATCAGTCTGACCACGTTTCGCTCAAGTTGCTCAAAGTTTGTGATGGAAATCAGTAACTGTCTCATAAGGCCTTCTTTCAGTTCTTTTGAAAGCAAAAGAGTAAACCTTCTGTTGAACAGGCTTTCAAGGTATCCAGATTTTCTCTGTAAGAGAACATTTATGCTAAAAACGTACGTATGTTAAAGACGCGCAAAGAAATACGGAGGGATGGCACTGTCTTCAGAATTATAGATCCCTAGCAATCACGTTTGAAGGACATTCATTTCCCCTTGTCCTGCTTTCTAACAGGCCTGAGTCTGTAGGCATTGATAAATAATTTAAGGAATAATGCAACAATGTCTCAACTGTTTAAGAAAAGCTTGCTCCAGAGTCAGTACTGAATTATCACATTTAGTACTGCACTAAAGACAAATACGCTCCTTTTGGGATCCTAACATATCCAAGCAACACTACTGCACAGGCAGAAACAGGCGATCATTCAAACAAGCTGAGGTATCTCTACCTGGCATTGTATTGTACTGCAAAGACATACCGTTCAAAAGGTAATTTAAAGATCCCCTGTTCTTAAAACCAATTTGTTACCACTTTTCAATTTTAAAATGCTGCTTCTCCATTACAGATGTTTCAAGTTCATCATGTAGCATACAAGATACAAATATGAATCAGGAAAAAGCCTTTATTACCCTTTTCATTGTATCCTCTCTTTATTAGCCAATAAAGATCCTTACAGACACACAATTCAAGCAGCATCCATGCTTTTTGTCCTTTCTAGTCGGCTAAGAAACTTTCTTCCATGTGACTGAACTATGTGAATTACATGTTGGGGTATGAAGCTTTCACTCTTTAAGAGACTTTAGCTGATACAGAGCACTGAAGTGTGACCTTGATCACTACGAATCTCTCAAACATGCCCCTCATTCCCTCTGTTGGTTACCCAGGGAACACTGAATCAAATTCAAAATCTCAGCCCTTTTCTTCACAACTGCATCAGGTGTCTAGAATAGCCTAAAGTTCCAGAAGAAGAGTTATGAAAAATTTCTTTCTTGTGGCACAAGGAAAGATTCCATAACAGAGAACTGAGCTCAACCTTTTCTTCTGAATTTATAGCTCATCAAACTTTCTGGTCCTTCCATACCATAGAACAAATAAATGTTGACAGCAAAAAATACCATATCACGCTTCAGCCTTCCCTTCTCTAACCCTGTCCTGCTTTGTTGGTGCATCCCATTCAGAGAAGAAATGCTCTGAAAGTATACAGAATACATTAAAACATATGGAAACAAGTATCATCACACAAATATAGATAAATATAAGCACAGTAATCACATGGGATGAACTGGCAATTTGGAAGAAGTAGCAAGTGACGCCATACGATAATGTGCCAGGGAACAAACTGTGTATCTGAAAGGGACAGAGGCGCTCGCTCGGTAGAAGGATACTGTTTTCAGTTAGTAAGATTTGGTCTCCGTGTTCATTGAACAGCTCAAGTCCATTCAAACCAATGTAGTATGGGTCACCCCAACTTGTCAGAAGCTGAAACTGGAAGACAACTAAAAAGCAAAATGCTGTTAAGGAAAATTTTGATACTGATACTTTGTTGTCACAGACTACTTAATTTGCAGTTTCAAAAATTATCGTGCAGCCCACATCTCGATGTCAGACACTCTCATTTGCAGTTTGGGAGAGTGACAAAAAAAACCAAACAAAAACCACCACAAAAAAAACCACAAACTGTTTTTCACTTCTGACTTCACTATGTCTTAAACTTCTTTGAATACATGATTTTCTTTTAAGACAAGAAGTCTGCCTTTTCTATCACTGATAATACACACACAAATTAACATCTGCAGGTGGCACAACTGGGCAAAGGTCTGTCAATATACATTTACATATATACATGTTCATACATGTACTTCCATCAGATGAAGAACTACTGAATTTTTTTAGTGTGTGTCTCACCTTCTTGTACACTGCAACTTATTAACATGACACCTCCTAATCGGAGTCTTTACTCCCTTCCTATGTTTCCTGAATATGCTTTTGTGTGGTTTTGAATTATACGGGTGATAATTGGTCAGTAAATATGCCCCTAAAGTGAATGGCAGAAAATGTAATGATGGAGTCTGTGCTGTTCATTTCGCTAATGGAGAACTCATTTGTATCTCTTTCCTCTACCCAGACATTGATTTTCATGAAACTGGCAGGAACTTAGCATTGCTGAGAACTCACTGTCTCCATACTTCGTTAGAACAGCCTAATGGATTTAAAAGCCCCACCAAATAGATGGGTGGCATGACAGTTAAGCATTATCACAAAAGGCTGTGCTTATCTAGGAAAACTTGAGCTTAAAAAGCCACAAACATAAATCGCAAAAATATTACACAGTTCTCGTCAACCTCAATAAAGATATAAAACGAGACAAACATTCACAGATATGCAAAAATACGAAGACTACTTCTAGCTTTGATAGGCTGGCTGGATACTGTGCTAATGGACCTCTAGCTCCAGGTTGGACGGATTATGAAAGGCAGGAGAAAAAGCTACCAGAGTATCTGAAAACAGGTCACACGTTCATATATTATGTTCTATTTATTTATTGTTAATTCATACTTAATGGAAACCTTTCGTGTATTCTTGGTGTCTTGTTAATTTCTTAAAGCACCAGAAATTGTTGGATTCTAAAAGCTCAGGATGCATAGCCATAATACATAACTCTAAAATACTCTATATGAGAAGTAAGAAAATGACAGAGAAGGATACAACCACATGGCATTAACGGTGCTTCATAGTCCATACTAGCTTGTTCCATTCTCTGTGAACCAGTTCTGCCAAAAAATACAAGACAAAATAGTCAATGTACCCTTGGCTCATTCAGAAAAGAGGAGAACAAAACCACAGAACTAAGCCTCCAAAACCACCACCTCCCAAGCCCCCCACCAGTGACTATAGACTAGATTGCCTCCTGATCTCAGTAAAATCTGGTTAACAGCATATAGTTAAAATACATTGAAACATTTTGCTGTAAATGCGTCATTTTTTCATCCAGGTGCCTCAAACAATTGGCTTCAACAGAGAAGATGAAATAATACTGAACAGTTAAGAGAAATTCTGTGGTTCAGGTAACAAAAACATTCTACTTTACCTCCTTTGTACTTTATTAATCAGCTGAGGCTGCAGATAGTCAAGAAAGAGAATTTCTTGGGCAAAGTCAAAATGGCAGTTGCCTGGTCCCTTGCGGATAAGAAAGCCCTCCGGTGGGGAGATGCTCTGACCATCCAGCAACACATGGACGACCTTAGCCTTGTTTAAAATAACATAAGATTGCATGACATGACATTACATAAAATAAAACAGATCCAAACCACTTGTACTCACTTCAGAGGCCGAAATAATTAAAATAACTTTGTTGTATTTATTATTATTATATTATTGCCTAACCCAGCAGATACCAGTTGCAACCCACAGTGTGCAATTCAGAGCATCATAGCTGACATTGATGGGGATGGGAGAGGTGAGGATTTGAGGGGGGGGAAGGAAAAAAAAGTATTGAAGAGACCCTTCAATTTCTGCATCTCACTAGATCTCAGCAAACTGAAGCCTCCTTTCTTTGCTGAAAGGGTTGTCACGAATTGGAACAGGCTGCCCAGGGAAGTGGCTGAGTCACCGTCCCTGGAGGTATTTCAAAGACATGTAGATGTGGCACTTGGGTCATGGTTTAGTGGTGGACTGGGCAGTGTTATGTTTACGTTGGACTCTATGATCTTAAAGGTCTTTTCCAACTTAAATGATTCTATGATTCCTGAGCCTGCAGCGATACATATACACATCAATAGAATGGAGAGACTTGGCTTTCAAGTCAGCATATGTCACCAAGGTGATTTGAGGAGCCAGTTAGGAGTCATCAGGCACCTGAATGCACTGCTAGATCAGGCCTGATTGCTCAGCACTGGCTGAAGCTAGCCTTTCAGAAATCACATAACCTGCTGCTCTCTCAAGAGCTCTGGTGCATTTACAGAAAGCCTGTATTTCACCAGTTCTATTTATCTTTGTGGCAGGTGGCACCTGGACTTTTCCAGGATCATGCAAACTCATCTACCAAGCAGTGCTGTGTGTAACCTAAAGGCATATGAATAAAGCAGAGGTACCCATCCTAGGCAGAAAGAACTGAGCCTTGTCCACATCATAGAGGTATGCACCTCTCACACAATCTCTGAAGATGAAACTAAATAATTCAGGCACACCTATTCAGATGATGCAGGAGCGCTGCCCCTTCAGCCTCCCCCATTAGCACCATCTGGTGTTGTATGCATGATCCCAGTCACACAGCAATTCAATCATGCAGCAACAATTATCACTGCATCTTGACCTGAAATAAGTTAAATGTAATTTAACGTTCATCACAAGTAGCATTTATTGCACTGAGTCTTTCACTAACTACTGGTTAAGGAAGGAATAATACCTTTAAAATATAACAAGATGAACTTGTAACTGGCACTATGATTAAAGCTTGCTGATTAATAGACTGAACCAAAACAGATTCATTAGATTAACAAAAGATTTCATTTAGTCTGAAGGTAATGTGAGTCAGTTTTCTAATCTTTGGATTTTATACTGACTGATGTATACATGATCATTTGAGGTTAACTTAGTCTTGTATGCAAATATTTAATTTTCATTATTAAGATTTCTATTAAAAATATATATGCAATATTTATAGTTAAAATTCCCATTACAGGTTTGTATACGAGAAGAACTTAAAAACATTCAGTTTTCTGCAAAGCCTGTATATTATCAGTGACCTGATATTCATAAGTTTTCATATTTTCTCCATCCGTAAACAATTTTTTATTTAATTACAGTAAGTTACACATGCAATATCCCAAAAGCAAGTAATTTTCAGGAAGATTGGTTTTATTTTTTTTTTACTACACAAACATTTCTTGACTTGAAAACCTTGGGTATTGTCCTAGACTAGAGGAGGTGCTCAGTTCATTTCCAAACAGCATGAAGATTAAGTAGGAGGGAATGTTTGTATGAGTACCAAGTACGGAGAAATAACTATTTCTGTTTTTATCTTTACTCAGCTCGGGAGCAAAGAAAGGAAATACCCTTTTCATACCAGAAGTTCTTCTGCATGCTGCTTTCCAGCTGAATCAGTCTCCCAGGCTAAGGAGAGGAAGTGAAAAATCCACTGAAATACACTTTAGTTTAGGAAACACGTATTGAATGGGAAGTCCAGAGGATTCGAGGTGAAATCTTACCTATTATACCACAGCTGCTTATATTTATGTGCCCTTTACAGCCCTCATTTCTAATAATTTTCATCATCTGAGAAAGCACTCAACCATCACACATAGCATTTTACAAATCGCATAACAAAGCTTTCACACGGTAATTTTTCATAAAGCTGGAAATAGCACACAAGCCTTCATTTTGACAGTTCACTGCCATCACCCTCTCATACTAAAGCTGTGAATAGAATCCACCAGTCTACAGCTGCCTAGTAAATCACTGTATCTCACACCCAGGGACTGGTTCTTAGAAGGAACTGCAATACTTCAAGAGACAGATGTCATGATGCCCTAGGTTTACAGCCTAAAGCCTCTTTACTGTGGCCCAGTAGATACCTTGCATCTTCAGTTTTCCAAATAATTCATTTCATCCTTTTAGAGGACTGCAGGTACGAACTCCTTGTTTAAATTGTACCCACTAACTGTTATGGGACTTATAGGTGTGCCACCTGCATGCATACTTTATCAGACTCAACTCTTTTCTACCTAGCAAAGTAAACTGTGACAATATACATTTCTTTCTTTCTTTCTTGGCTTGGCCTCCAAAGAACAGATTCCACGTTAGATTTTCAGGATTTGGCTATTTCTTTCCCTCCTTTAATAACCAAGACACACATACAGGGAGTTGATTTGATATGAAAATTCATGTTCAAACTTTTCTCCCCTGTTCTGCCTTGGAGAAGCTTGGGCTTACAACAGTAGTGAAAAACATTCCACTTCACCACTTAAAGACAGCTCTTTATACTGCATTTTGTACACAGAATCACAGAAAGATTCAGGTTGGAAGGGACTTCGGCATGTCTCCAGTCAGCTCCTGCTCAGAGCAGAGACGCCCACAAAGCTAAATCAGGTTGCTCTGGCCTCGTCAAATTTGGTTTTGAAAGTCTCCCACCACTGAATATTGTCCCAGAGCTGTACCACTCTCATAGGGAAGAGTCCTTTCTTTATACCTAATCATATCGATCAATAGATTTTATTAAAAAATCCTAGTTCTTATACAGTGGGTACGTTTAGGTGGTAAGCTCAACATGCTCCTGAACCCTCCCATGTGTCAAACATGTCAGGTTAATGCAAAGTCTTACAAAATCAGTTCCCATATGTTAAAATCTCCAGATCAAATGTGGCTTAAGTGAAAGATCTTACACTCTGGCCCTCTGGGAGTCTTTGGCACTCCACAACATCCCATGCTGATATTAACCGATGCCACGGCTCTGCTGTGGAGAGAGAACGCCTCCTATTTATGTAGTGTTCATATAAAAGCAATTCCTGGAAGGTAAATTTACACAAAGAAGCAGTTCTGCAACTTTTGCCACTATCTTGCCCAATGCCATGAAGGATCCATGTCTCCAACTTCAATTCTAGAAATTTTTCCAGAACTTTGCTGATTCTCTTTGTCCTGTCTCTCTCTAATTTAATACCTACCAACATTTTCCTTCTTATCTGTTGGCTGAGTTTGGATGTCAAGAATGCAACAGCTATATGTGAAGGGGAATATCTGTAAACAAATAGATTCATAAACCTTCCATGCAGTGAACAGCAACTACTTCTTCATTATCACTCTAAGTGCATGTATAGCTTGTGAGAAAAACCAGGGAAACAAGGGACAGCCAAACTCAGAGTGCCAGCAAGATGTAACATGATCTCCAACAGGTGTCAACTGACAGTCAAATCCAAGAATTCAATATGAAAAAAAAAAATACGAAACAAACAATTTGGAAAAAGGAGAGAGAAGGTATATTACACAATCTTAGCTAAACTACTTAGCCAAACTGTTTGAAGATGTCAATTTTCTCTAACAAGCGTTAAGAGTTCTAGAGACTCTTCTTGTTTCTTGGAAAAGGTAGGATTGATTGACTGGCCTTCTGTAACTTACCTAAACAGAACTGCTGTTGGAGAAGTATCCCCTATTCTACCATTGCCTGTGTTCCAGGAAATAAAGAATCATATGGTAGGCCTAAATACTGGATACCGAGAGGATATCACTTCAGAATCATATATCTTGAAAATAATACGTGCTATTTTATGTGTCTCTTAGAAAAACCAGCTGTGAAGATTTCTTTAAACAATCTCTGGCTTTTTTTCAATATTTGCTGTTTGTGGAGACAGAAATGCATTATACCTGCCACAAAATTCAGAGTCAGACAATCTAGAAAGATTTATGGTGTTCCATTAAGGCAGCTATATTCATTTATCACAGCACCAATTTTCCAATGCACTGCTGTATATTTTTGCTGGTAGTGCTCCTTTTCTTTTACTTACCCCTCTAAAGGTATCCTCAGGAGATTTATTATAGTTCCAAAAGCGAAGCCCCGCAATACTTTCAGTTTTATCAAAATGGATTGTGAGCAGATGATCTTCTCCAAAAGAGAAGGGAATGAGCCACATATGGTCATCCTCTACTGTGATATTAGTCCCATCTATTAACCTACAGAGAGAAAAATCCATTAGCTGCAGAAAAGGAAAAGCTTGCTTTTCTCATGAAAATCAGGTACATTACTAGGTGTTTATTTTTTTCTAGATGCCACTTCTAGTGCTTACGATGCCCATGTGCATGCAATTAGCAAGCACAGTAAATATCAAAAATAACATGCAATTGTTGAATTAAAGACAGTGGGGGGAGAGAAAAAAATATATATATTTCCTTTAGTTGGGTCCATTTGAGGAAAAACAATCCTTAGGTTTTCCATGGGTGAACGGGGGCAGGCAGAGGAAAGCTCAGCTACCTTTGTGCCAAAACAGCCGAAGGCAAAGCTCTAAGGCCCAGACACAATAGAACTTATTAATATAGTTCCACACCTAAACTAGTGTATCTGGCACTCTGCAGTGTGTTACTATGCCTATGCAATTACAACAAATCTGACAAGGAGCTGGATAACCCAGAGAATAAGCAGAGTTTGTTCACATCCTTTTTCACGTGCACAGTTAGTCTCATTCCTACTTTTTAAAAAAGCTTTCTACCAGCATGACAATGTCTTTTCATAAAAGCATAGACTTCAAGCTGACTAGATAAAGCTAATTCCATTATTCCTCATTTTGGAATTCTGACTTTGTATTTTTATATCACAAAATATGTCATACAAAGATGGACTAAAGGAGAACATGAATTAATTGCCCACTGTAATTACTTTTGTACGCTGCCCTATGTACTTACTATTTATTAAAAAGTCTAATGGAAGAATGAGTGCCAGACTTGGCAGTTCCTTCAAGAAGAAGATTTGAATAATGACTCTTTCACAGGGGAACTGATTAGGGAGCCCATGAGAGAAGATATAATCCTTGACTTAGTCCTGAACTAGTACACAGGACCTATTCCAAATGCTACAGTTGGAGTACACTACAGTACTCTTCAATTTAACATGCTTGTAGAAATATCAAAAGCAAAAAAAAGCCCCTATTTCTTGTGCCCATAAAGGTTCTTAAGCAAACATAATGAAGTACACTTCAAAAAAAAAAAAGGAGTAACAAAACAAAATAAAATCATTACACACAGCAGAGAAAATATTAAGAGATATCATACTGGAAGCACAGAACAACTGTATCCCACTTACTAAGAAAGACGTTAGAAAGAAGGAATACTTGAAAAATCAAAGCCAGCCTGGTGCAGTGGCAGGATCAAGAAAGTTATTACAAGCCGTCTTTCAACAAAATCATGATCACAAACCCCCTAAATTGATAGAATCATAAACTTTGGAAGGCTAAATGCACGGGCCAAAAAAAGAGTATGAAGGCTAGCAAGCAAAAGGTACCATAAATAAAATTCCTCAAATATATCAGGAGCAGAAAGCCTGCCAGAAATTCTGTAGGATCAACAGATGACGAGGCTGGAAAAGGAGCATTCAGAGAAGATAAGACACCAACAGAAAAGCCAAAGGACTTCTTTGCATCTGGGTTCATCATGGTGGAGTCTGGAGAGACTCCACCACCAGAACCTCTTCATCACAGGGTATCTCATGGGAAGATTTCTTAGATCTTGATGTCTACAGAAGAGACTTTCATACAAACAGGCAGAAGAACTGAGGAATTATATAAGTGTATGCTTGACATCTGTATTAGTCAAATTTGCAGAAATCACAAAGAACAGAGTTAGTGTACATGTAGATAAATACAAGATTCTAAGGAAGACTCAAAGACTTTTAAAAGAGAAGTCCCAATTCATAAACTTATTCACAAGACCACAAACATGCCAGAGGACAGGATTACAACTGAACACACCCTTTAAAATCAAGATGTGGCTCAGAAACAACAGGATGCAGATTCAACAACAACAAATGACAAGTCCTCTACCAACCTATAGCCTATCATTTCTATACTGCCATAATTTAGAAAGTACATGTTAATTTGAGGAAGTATACTTGTCAATGAATAAAATTTCATTGGAATTACAAAAAAAAAAAAGTTGCAGAATTGCCAAAAGAATGGCACCTCTTTGTGAAACACCTTAACACATACTCATCCTTTGCTGACTCAAAAATTTTCATTGAATTTATGCAGAAATCCTGCATAAATATCCCTGCATATGCATAGACAGATGCTGCAGAACACCCACATTTCTGCCTGGAAAGTCCTCAGCAGAGATACCAACCAGGCATGTTATCATCTCCTAACTCAAACACCATCTTTTTGGAAACATCTCATTCATGTTTCTACAACAAGCTGTTCCTGGGTAGCTTGTGAAATCCAAGAATGAGCTATGATGGTATGAGAATCGTGTTTGTATTAACAAGTGTTAACATAATAAAAGGTTATATAATTCTGTCACTTTATAAAGTTTGATGTAAAATGCATCTAAAATTGACAAACTCCAAAACTGTTGGTGGAAACAGCAGGTGTGAAGGGAAAAAAAAAAAAAAAGGTCCTGCAGAAAAGGCTTGCACAATTCCACTCTTTTGCTACTTACTTTCCTAGTGTTCTGGAATCTGCTGTATACTCTGGCAGATCATTCAAGTCTTGGGGTGAAGCAGAAATCTGTTCTGTACTTATGCTTAATGCGCGACCATTCTTTCCTATCACTTCAAGACCTGTCAGTCCAAGGTAATGACAGTCTCCCCAGGTCATGGTAAAGTTCAGCTGCAGGCCTATATAAAAGAATATAAATATAATATATCTATATACATACTTACTAGTTTGAAGGAAGGAGCCAATATAAGCATGCATGCAAGCCCCAGTGATGAGCAGTATCTGTATTTTGTTCAGATTAAATAACTTCGTATTTGGACACTTCCTAGTCTGCATGCCTACCTCCATGGAGTAGCACAGTATTTTCTGTAAATCACTGTTAGACGCCTCTAGTGGGTTACCAATATCTTGTTCACTTGTAACTATACAACCCCTGTTCAAGCATGTTATCAGCCGTCTCATGACATAGACTGTAGGCTGACAGTACTTCAATGATATGTTTAAGCAGTTACATGACAGATTTTGTGATTATGCAGAGACAGAGAAGACCTATTAGTCTGAAGTCCATCTATCATCTTTCACCAGCTAAATGACTATATATAGTCATATATTGTAGAAATCCTGTCTCTCATAAATCCATAAATTGCTATAAAACACCAACTCATAGTTAAACCAAAAAACAAATTTGGTTTACTAATGTGTTTAAGTTACTGTCTTCATGTCAGACCAGGACAGATAGAAGTATTTTAATGGGATAGCATTAGTGAAAAGTAGCAATGTTGATTAGCCTGCATCTCCAGAAAATAAATAGGAAAGGAAAATTGGGCAGACAAAAGATTGTATGTGTATCTTCAGATCCACCTGTTTCATGCCTTACCGAAAAAATATAAATAGCATATACAGATATAACAAGTAATGTTTCAATCTGATCAGGTACCATAAAAATCCACCATTGTAAATTAAAACTATCTCTCATTTCACACATTTCAGAAGCCCAGAAATAAACAGGTTGGATAACATCTAAAGAAGCACCAGTAGTCATGATGCCCTGTAAAGCAAACAGGCATTAAAGCTATTAAGCCATCCAGCCCAATTACCTATAAATAGCCATAGCAATTTACACGAGATGAAGTCTTGATATACACATAAATTCACTTGGGCGTAAGATCTCTTTAGCATTTGCAAGGACGCTAAGAAATAAATAGTTCTATTAGCTGACAAGTTTGGAGCTATAGCTACATTGATACTAGATGCTATTCCCGAGGCCATTGCTAAGACTAAACTTGCTTAGTGTACAAGCATGCAGGAGTTCTCAGGCAAAGCCAGAGTATACTTTCAAACAAAAGGGAAAGGAGAGGGTGAAGCCAATGCCAATGCCTTCACAGAATCTCAGAATGATGCAGGGTGGAAGGGACCTCTGGAGGTTTATAGTCCGACTTCAAGCTCAGAGATGTCCATTAGATCAGGTCTATCAGGAACTTCTCCAGTGGAAGTTTGAACGTCTCCAAGGCTGGCAGATTTCAGAACCTCTCTCATCCTCTGTTCCAGCATTTGACTGCCCTCAGGGTGAAAAAGGTTTCCTAATATACAGTTGGAAATTCTTGTCTTCTACCTTGTTGTTTCTGCTGCCTTTCAACCCAGTCTTATGCACATCGCTGATGAATGGCCTGGATCAGATCCTCTCTGTGCCCTCCCTAGGGCATAGACAGAGAGCTCTAGACAGCTAGAAGATCTCCCCTTTACCTTCTCTTCTCCAGGATGAATAAACCAACTCTCATGCTTTTTTTGCATGTCAGGTCCTCCAGCTGCCTGACCTTCCTGGTCACCCTCCACTGGACTCGAACCAGGATGTCAATTTCCTTCTTGTCCTGGGGAGCTCCTTACTTAACACCGTACTCCAAATACAGTCTCACAAGTGTCGAATACAGGGAAAGAATCCCTTTCCTTGCTCTGCTGGCTGCACTCTTATTTTTACATCCCAGGAGGCAGCTGGACGCCTCTACTGGAAGGCTGCACTGCTGACTCTTATTCAGCTTGTGGTCTTACAGGACTTCAGGCCCTTTGGTGCAAAGCAGCTTCCCTAGCCAGGTGGCTCCCAGCCTGTCCTGTGGCATAGGTTATTACATGCCACACACAGGCCTTCGCGTTTGCCCTGAACTGCCTGAGGTTACATTAGATAACAACATGAGGTTATCATTTCTCCAGCCTGTTGAGGCCCCTCTGAAGAACAGCCCTGCCCTCCAGCTTATCAACCACTGTCCTCTGTTTCGTATCACCCACAACCTTCCTGAGATTGCACTTTATCCCATCATCCAAGTTCTTTAAAAAAAAATACATTAATCAGTGTAAACTATAGTATTGATCCCTGGGGGACACCTCTGGTAACTAACCAGCCACTAGCTGCACTTTGTACCAGTGATAATCACACTTTGAGGCACATTTTCTCCTTGACATTGTGACTGGCAGCAGGATGAGCGAGATTAAAACTACCTATGACAGGTCATGGATACAAATCCTCAGTGACTCCGTGCACAATTTATTACCAGGAGTCCCAGATGAAAAAGGCAGTACTGACCCAAAGTTTTGCACAATTCCCAGTAATTCCCCAAACAAGAAGCAGCAAGAGGACTTTCACTCCAGGTCTAAGGAACCAGCCCACAGCTTAAGGAGCACAGGCAGGACAGCGTACATAGAAATCACTGGCAAAAGCCAGGCTGTAGCTTCTAGTTGTTTCTTTGCCTTTGTTCAAGGTCATTTACAAAGATAGTCCCTTGTAGCAATTAACGGCAATTTTTTCCTGTGTAAGACACTAATGTGAAGTTTCTTTTGTGTCTCATAAGGCATGGAAAGCTTCCCTTAAATGCAACTATCTTTCTCTAGCTCTTTTCCTGCAAGAACTCCAGGGAATCAGGACCTCTTTGCCTGGTAGGGACAAGTCAGCCCACCAGCTGATTAACAATATTCTGTCATTATGACAGCCTGCATCTACTGAGCTCCAAATCACACCCTCACTATCTTTTTCACCCACTTTGAGAAATGGATGGAGGGAAAGGCATCTTAAGTTCACAGATAAGGAACTGATCATAGACATGCTCATAGATGTAGATATAGTTCACGGGCGATAGATCACAGATCATAGGTATAGTTCACAGACATGTTGCTGAATAAGCCACAGCATTCTGTGTACTTTCAGAGAGCACATCACAGGTTGCTAAAGACTTTATGCCAGGCCCAAGAACCCAAATGCTCTTGTGCTGGTCAAAGGACCAGGAACTGATACTGAAACTTCTGGGCCATCCAGAAGCTCTGTGGAAAATAATTTAAAGGCCCACAAAGAGCTGGTTTTGTACAGGATAAAGAAATATGGTACTTTAAGTATGGATGTAACATTCTGGTCTAGCTTTACTGTAGGGTTTCTATTGTCCATCTGATCTGAGAAATTCAGTCAGTCTACATAAATACACAGGATTAGGAAAGAACTACTGGGCAATGGACACAGCTATTACAAATCCTATTCAGAGACTAGGCAAATGGCTAGTGTTATTTTTCTGTGATTAAAAGCCAACTGTTCTGATATAGTGTTCTAAATGTCATAGTAAACAAAGCTTCTGCCTTAAATATTCAATTACTCTTCTTTATTCTAGACCTGACATCTGTCACAAAGTTCTGTACAGCTCTGACAAATCAGATCCTCCTTGATAACATATTAGGGGGAAGGGTGGTTAAGCAAGAAGTAAATGTAAGGACTTACATTTTCCAGTAAATATTCCTGATTGCTTGGGTATACATTCAGAGAGAGGGTCTGGCTCTTGAACCTAAAAAGTAAACCAACAGGTGCAATGAACATGCATCTACACATTACAGACATATTGTTTATAAAGTGGGGGTTTTTTTGGTGTGGATTTTAGTCTATTTAGGGTTTTTGGGGTTCTTTTTTTGGGGTGGTGGTTTTTTTTTTTTTTTTGGTTTTTTTTTATGTCCAGCCTTCTGTGTACCAATCTCCCCGTTGCCTCACCACCCAGGCTGTCCTCTAAATAAAGGAAAACATGCCCCAAAATGTAGATGATCATATGGGTCCTTAGAAAGTGAAGACTATTAGGGATTTTTCTTGCTAATGCATACAGGAATGTTAAAGGGGAGACTCCCTGGTGTGGGCTACCTGTTCTCGAAGAGGCTGAAATTCTTAACTTACTCTTATTTACCTGCGGACTGCCATTAACTAATAATAATATGCCCTATTTGAAACATGTGGCAAATATGTTCCAGAGATAAGAAGTCTAGAAGGAAGTTAAGACCTCAGAGAGTGCCACCACAATTTCTTCTCAAGAATTGAAGGGCAGAACAAACAAGCAAACTTGTCCAAAAGCTTGCATTTGTTCTTTGACAACACTAATTAATTATTGCCTATGCTACTCAACATAGCAAACCAGAAAGTGAATAAACAGATGACAAAATTTGCTGAACATACTGGGGCAATTAGGGTAGTAAAGACAAAGAACAGCTGCAAAGAGTTACAGATAAACTTCATTTCACTGAGTGAGCGTGATAACATGGCTAATTATGTTCACTGTAGGTAAAAGTGCTACACATCAGGAAAATGATTCTGACTTTACATACACAGTATTGGGCTCCAAACAAAATAATAGCAGATTAGAATGAAATTGTAGCAGTACTGTGAGCAGTTCTACAAAAACATTAGCTCAGTCCTCATTAGTGCCAAATAGGCAATTAGAAGTCCAGACTCATCCTCTATAGTTTCATTCAGCATTAGAAGCAGACTTCTTGTCACCCAGAATATATCAAATGGACCTACATTGTGCCTAAAAAGATATGAAAGACATGTCAACGCTTCTCTCCTATTGTTATATTAGATCTCTGCAGTATAACCACTGACATCCTGGATCTTTATGTTTATGTTCCCAGACTGCAATATACTTCATGTAGCAGCAAATGTCCTTGTGGTAATTAAGTAGGTGAAACTGAACAAGAACTGCACACTGAAACAAACACCACAGACAACCTACAGAAGATGGGGAAAAAACCCTTCTTACTGGGGGTACCTTTCTCACAAAACAGTGACTGTCTGATGCCTTTTCCCTCAGAACAACTTTAAAAGACCAGCCTGGGAATTGAAATTTGCAACTCTACTGAATATCAAAACCCACAGACACAATAAAGCTACTGGTTTTATAGAATGCAGAATAATACCCTCCTTGCAGTCCGTAAACCATCTGTGCCAAGCCACCTTATCACCTCTTTTCTCCCCCTCCGTCCTTTCTTGGCTACTCAGATCCCTTCGTTCCACTGGTGCTCACCATCTTTTCTTTCAGATATGGTCTAATTTTCTACTACTTCAATTACTTCTGCTTGTGACATTGTCCTGCCTGTGTTCTTAGATCCTTATGGCTAGAACAAAATACCACCATAGCACAGGAGTTACTCGAAACACAATGAAAAGTAGAAAGTATTACCATGCTCTTCTACTCGACCACGTGAGGAACAACTAAAGCAGGACTAACCATTTTAGAAAAGAGATTTAGAGATTGTAACAGAGGGGCATAAATCTCCCGAGTGGCTTGAAAAAGGGAATAGAGAATAATTCTTTAGTTTCTTGAACACAAAAACTAGGGGACATTAAATGAACGTAGAGACAAACAGCAACAGGCTCTTTGTGTTATGCAAGTTAAGCTGGGAAACTTACCACCGAGCACCGTGAGCTGTAAAATTGCACATGGCTACAAAAAGCTAGTGGATGACTTAACACAATAAAAATCCACGGCAGGATACTAAACACAAAGGTTTAGTCAAAAAGTCCTAGTGAAACAGATTTTTAAGGGCTGGATGAGTGTTTCAGGGAAACACCACTGCATGTTTGCTCTGTTCTTACTTTCTCCCTAGGCAGCCACTATTGGCCACAGTCAGAGTTGGGTCAAGCATGCTAGTTACAGGTCTGACATGCTAAGAATTACTGAATTCATGGGAAGACAGTTGACTATGGGTAATACTGACAACCAAGTACGACGTTTCTGTAAGAGCTTTTGAAAAGTTCTGTAGTCAGTGCAGTAAAACACCGTTTCATCCACTGACTGTGCTACAGGAAAAAAGGATTAATGATCAACAGGTAGAGACTGTTTAAACCCAGTTCTAGTCTGAATGACAACATTACGCTGGGGAAGACAAAACACCTAGTAGATCTGCAGCATTCTGATAGCATAATCATCCATCTACAAAATCTTGATGATACCAGCAAATACAGAATGATCAACGGCTCAGTCACAACAGTTTTTGTTATTCCATTGCTGATACAGCACTTTTCAGAGTTACAAAAGGAGTATGAAGAGCATCACAGATGAACAGCAAAATAAAAGGCAGAGGTTCTGAGTAAGGATCAGACAGTCCAAGTCTAGGCTTTTGCAATGGAAGAGGTCCTGGTGAATGCTCACAACAAACAAGTGATCAAGAAAAGAAACGTGAACTTCAATTTGTGTTCATGAAATCCTACACTGCATGACGTGTCCTGAACAGTTTAAGATAGATACCACAAGCAAAGATGGGACCAAAATTACTGTTGCAGTGTTAAGTAGCACTGGAGAAGTCAAGGGGTTAGAGTCACTGACTCATAATCTTAACAGCGAGATCAAATTCCAACATCATGACATTTCTCTTTGTTTTCTAAGCCACCAGGAGGACAAGGCAGAGCAGGAAGGCTTGACAGCAGGACAAGGCTCACTAGCAACCATCTATCACTGGCAGCACTTTAGCTCAACCAGCATGAATTTGGATTGATTCAGCTTTGGATCTCCTCACAGACTTACAAGTAATAGTGTGTCCTCTAGAAACAGATAACTTAATTGAAGCAACAGTAAGTGCTCATGAAGATCCCAAGAAGGTAGAGGATTTGATGTAAATCAGGTCAAAGACTGCCCCACACCATCTTGAGCAGAAAATCTTGCAGGCTCCTTGCTTTGACACTGGACTGTTGGGCTGGAGTGGTATGAGGCAACACGGCAGTGCTTGAAAATACGGCCTTCCTCCAGGTAGTAAAATACCTACTGTATGGAATAGTAACGGGGTATTTTTATGCTGCAAAATGCACACAGACCTGTGGAGATGCTAGTCAAAAAAGAAAAAAGGACTTCCTTGTCATATTTCAGACAGACATTTATAGAGAGTTCTGAACACAGAGGTCCCTACCTGTTGATCCTCTGTTCTTAACCCTGCTTGAGTAAAAGGTCTTTCATCTCCCTCCCTATCAGCAGTTGTTGGCCTCTTTAGCTCTTCCTCGTATCTCAAGGAGCTGGCATTTTCCATTTCTCCATCATATGTCTCATCATAGCAGTATATAGCTTCAAGAATATCATCATCAGTAGTGAACAATATAGTATCCCCAAAGTGCTCTGGAGCTGAAGGCAACACACAGAATTAAACGGAGAAACCACACAAAAGAATATATAGAGTGATAAAAACTATTTCCAGTCCTTAAACACTACCGCAAATTAAATATAAAAGACAATATATGGTAAATTTATACTGACTACTGATATAATTAGTATGTTCATTCTCAAACTTCTACTGCACAGCAGAACAACCTAGTGAACTCGGTCAAATTTCAAATACATATAAAATAAAATCAGAAAAAAGCTTCTGCGTCACCTTTTCCAAAAGATGATATCTGTGAAAACAAGTAAAGATCTGCAACTTCTAAACGTCTAGTGACTATCTGATGTTATTGAAATAGGGTTCTGTTGCTAAGACATCATTAAGAATAGAGATTAACTCTATCTGCTATTAAAATTCAGATATCATTGAAGAATGCATTAGTGAGTTTTGCATTATGTTTTGAAATTAAAAGGAATAAATACTATACAAAGTGCCAGCTTGCTTTGAAGTGGAAAGTGGTAACAAACAAGCTAAATATATTTGGTTGTATTGCACTGCTGTTTCCACAAGAAAAAAAAAGAAAAGAGAGCATACCTCCAGACAAGGTTCCTGAAGCTTTTGCAATTTCTCCTTTAAAGATGCATTGTTCATCTAACACCATTACAATGTCTTTCACACCTCTGAAAGAGTGTATGCGAGATTTATTATAATTCCAAATCCTAATCATAGCTACTTGACAGGAATTCACAAAGTCGATAAAGATAAAGTGAGGTTTTCCAGGGGTAAATGGTGCTAGCCAGAGATGCATATCATCCTGCGTCCGATTTACCCCATCAATTAGGTTGGTTATTATTCTGGGATCGTTGCCATAAGCTGGTAAAATATTTATATCAGGTGGTTCAGCTGTTATTTTTGAAATCTGAACAGGCTCTCCTTTAGAACTGAAAACTTCAATTCCATTAAGACCAACATAATGTCTGTCTCCCCATGTTGTTTGAATGTCTATCACTAAGTGTTGTCCATAAGGCAAAACAGGAATTTTAAAATCATTTCCATCATGTGCCTCCACAGAATTTTCTTCTTCTTGCCTTTTTGGTAGCATTTCTAGTCCCTCTTTTCTCATTTGCTTATATTCTCCAGGCCGGTTGATTTTCTGTTGATGGAGAAACTCATCGAAGATATCCCCTTGAAAATCCATGTTAGAGATTCGGCCACGATGGGAATAATTAAACTGTACCAAGGAGTTCCACGACTCCTGCAGAGTGTGTTCTTGTTCATTGCGCCACTTTGCTCCAGAGGTTGCTATGTCCTTGACAGAAAAGTCTTCATCTGAAAATAACATTACATAGGCATTTAATGCACAAACAGGACTGCAAGCAAACCATTACAACATGGACTTTCCAGAATTATGCTGATCATATTCATATTCCCTCACTGTGAAATTCTGTTATACCAGCACTTTTATATTGCCTCTTTATTATGAGGGCTGCATGTCCCAATTTCCCTTCCCCATTTAGACATAACAAAACCAATCACTTTTCAATACTGAAGAGCAGAGCACATGCCAAGAGACCAAAAACGCAACTAAGTTTGAGACACTGAATTCTTGACTCAACACTTACAGAAATTGGGATTTTGCCCAGTGATACTTATTGTGTGGCTGTCACAACAGCTCAAATCATCTGCCCGCATTTCTGCAGAAGATCTTTCATACAGCTGGAAATGGTAGAACTAGTTAAGTTTCTATATTGTTACAGAGAAAAGACAGTGCTTCCTGTCAAAATCAGCCACGCGTATATGAAGAAAACTGGGGAGAAAAGAAGTACGTTGAACATACAAGGAGGATGAGGTAAGCATCGTACTATATGCAGGCAACGTCCAAACCTTTCTCTCACTTTTCAGCAAGCGTGAGATGGAGGAGGGGGATAATGACAAAGTATCTACACAGTGGGGGCAACAAATTTGAGGGGCACAGTGGGAGCAAAGCATGCTCTGCTTGTGACTGCACTGGGGAGCTGCTTAATTTCCATCTCAAAACAATTAAGAGCAGATATTAACAAAGATTTTCAATAATGCTCCCACTTCTGTATTTTCTTCAAATAAATGAAGAAAAGCAAGTGGAGTACTAAACAATTACAGGCCCATGGGCTAGATTTTACTTCTGTACAATGTCCTTGAGTGGATACTAAAACAAATGGTTATCAAGAATAAACACCAATTGCCGTAAAATGCAAAATAATATTTTCCCAAAAGACTGCTCAATATTAACTTTT
>Ga0065711_1000712_pt1 | contig 58206 bp, 21 predicted proteins | sample Hoacrofraction12_FD_59098 | JGI IMG/M metagenome (GOLD analysis project Ga0065711, IMG submission 59098) | Hoatzin crop microbial communities from Cojedes, Venezuela - Epithelial fraction 12 v2 (version 2) | ecosystem: Host-associated > Birds > Digestive system > Esophagus > Crop | place... | reverse complement strand
AAAAGCACTGAATAAATCCTACAAGATGACACATGGTGACTGTGCAGTACTCTGAAGTCGGCTCATTGCATATGGATGTGAGAGTTGCTGCTCTGCATCTGTTGCTCCATGTTGACTAGCGGTAGGAAGCTTAAGATACGAAGAGTAACAGGCCAGGCACTGTAAGTTACTTTGTTCTGTTCTCTTGAAAACTTCTGGTCATGATTGTTTTTCTTCCTGAAATTAGATCTAAATAGTTCCACAATAGTGGTGGAAAGACTGACTTGGCTAGTTGTAGGTAAACGGCATTTTGATCAAGGGTAGCAATGTTGACTATTAATCCATTGATGAGAGACTCCTTCCTCCTGTATGCACAGACTTCTATGAAAGCTATATCTCAAAAGTCATATAAATTGTTCATATAGGTTGATAAATTTGTATTTTAAAAGGAATTAGGTAATCATCATCGGGGAAAAAAGTTATTTTTAAAAAAGAATAGGTGGTGCATCATCTGTGTTTGAATTCTCTTTTAAGATTGCAAGCGGTTTAAGAAGGGACTTGTCCTAAATTAACACCTTTTAACACCAAAGTAGTACATAATATTGATTCCATAGCTATTTAATCTGCATCCTGTAATCATCATGAAAGACAGCTTTATTTACTTAAACATGTTCATAGTCTAATAGCACATTGCATTTAGGAGATAATGGAATTATACCACTCTGTGTTAATTTTCTGTATCTGAATTTGCTACATCTCTCTAGCATTTGTGCCAGCTCCAAAAATGTCACACACAACAGTCATCGTAGCTGCTTCTGGAGCATGTGTTTTAACGTTCTGTGAGGTGACAAGGGATGCTTATGCTTCACCTGCCAAGAGGACAGTGCTGCTGTTGCATACTGAAGTGATCAGTTCAGCCTACTTGTCATCATTTGTGTGGATCCTTATTGCTTGTATAAGAGTAAGAATTACTGATCTGTTTTAACTGGTAAAACTTTGCGTTTTCCAGCCTAGATGCAAGGGGAAGACTTCTTTGGTCTACACCAGCATAATTCAGGATTTGGTGCTAGAGAGCATTTTAACAGTAAAAGAAATCTTACACTGGTGTTTTTTTTCTGTGTTAACTATAAGTAAAGACCCATCTCAGGGAAAAAAAATATTTGGACTTTGTGTTGCATAGGAACTTTGGCTAATATGTTACCTTTGGTTTTCGTTTTTCTTTGTTGCTGGCTACACAAAACTAACTGGCAAACTAAGGACTTTTATTATCAGTGATATGCCTCAGATTAGAATCCTTTGAGATGCTGAATATGGTTGCCAGTTAAAAGACTATGGAAGGAAATGAAACAATTTGGTCATGGAGGAGGATAAGAAAAGTGCAGTGGTGCAATTCAAAGAACGGAGGAAAAAGGTAATGATGAAATAGCTAGCTGAAACTAGCTTCAAAATTTAAGAAGAATGCCGAGCCAATCCCTTTTTCTGCTCAAATTCATGGAGAGGAAATTGAATGCAGCCCTCTGAAATGCTAGGGGAAATAGGCTGTGCTAATAGAAAAACCTCAACGTGGATATCAGCCAGCAGTAAAGTAGAAAAATATGGTTTTGTGCCAAAAAATCAGGCTAGAGATATTGAGTAAAAATGCAACTTCAGTGTTGCATCCTGGTGCGTCTTTTTTCTAAATATGCTTTTTTGCTATTAATTTACAAATATGCGGTGATTGATGTTTGTTTAATTTGTTAAAAGCATAATATCTTTGGGAAGAGCTACGATGCAGGTAGGAAACCTAAAAAAGTCTGGTTAGACTGAACAGTGGAATTACACAGCTTATTTGATTCCAGATTGTTAAATATCTATCATTATATACTACATATATATGATTGTATAATGTGTTCTATCTGGGTAGGTGAAATGTTTCCATTACATGAGTGAAATCTTACTCTGAAGAGGGAGTCTGTTGAAAAGCCTTGCTGTTGCACCAAACCAGTAATTGATTAATATTCTGGGTATTACTTCATAGTTAAATCCACGAAGTTCTTACGTCAGAGTTTGTATAGATAAATAGGGCTTTCCATGAGGTGATAACCACAACAGGAGAAAATGGTCAAGTCATGATTCCAGAGCTGAAACTGTTGTTTGCTTTCTGCATGACTATGTTGAAGAGTCTATTTTGTCTTAGAGAACAGTAATTTTGGGGAAGGAAAATAAAAAAATAAGTCATCAATGATACAAGTAAACAAACCTTGAAAAGGATGCAGTCAATAAGTGGGAAGCGTGCCATACTGGCAATGTGATGAGCTAAATGTTATAATAGTTTTTCAAGTCTAATTCTTCTTTACATATTAGCAGTCATTCTGCAGATTTCACCAAACTCCTGCGGGGGTAAAATTGTTATAAGCAAAACTAGATCTTATGCTTTGTTTGTTAAAACCATGTTTAGTGTAGGAATTTCTGACATCTAGGTTGTGGTTGGCTAGTACATAGGGCTCCATAGAGATGTGACCCTGAAGAGGAGTTAGTATTATAGTCTGATCTGGTAAACACTTAATTATAGTCTTTTACCAGATGAAGACTTGTTCTGAAGGCTACAGGACTAGTTATGCAGTTAAATCTTTGGAATACGATAAGATCTGTGTGAGCCAAGAAAGGAAGGTAAATATAGTTACCTTCTACTGGGGTCAATGCTGCTTACTATTCACGGCCTTTTCCCTTGATTAGATTTTTCCCTTTCCTCCCCTCTTTTCCAAAGTGCTTGAAGAGTCCTGGGATAGTCTGTCATGTACTGGTTGCCAGACAGGGAGATGCCCTTCAGTGGTGTGACTTTGTCCAGAACTGGTCCTCTGGGCTATGCTTTCATAGCCTGGTATTCATTTTTACTTTTTCACTATTCAGACTTGTGTCTCTATTACGAGAACTGGTTGGAAATTTGATAATTAGAAGCTTCTTGGAACATATCCATTTGTTAAAAACAATTTTGGAAGGGCCTAGTGTACTTCTGTCAAGAAAGGATTTTTTGGGCCTTGGTGGGCTTTATTGGGTAAAATGTGAGATTCACCTGTGTTAGCCAACAAGCTGATAGGTCAGATGGGTAGGAGATATGGAGCCTGGTAAATGTCTCCTACAGGAGCTGTGCTGCTTACTGAAACTGTTTTCATTGAAGCAGTGACCTGAATCCTAGTTATGCACATTTGCCACATTTGTAATCGCTGAAGAGTCTCTTTTCTTTCTCTTCATTCTCTCTGCTTTCCTGTGTATATAATTTACTTGACAAGCTGGAGGAGAAACTGCAAAACAGACACAGTGAACTGGGACTTCAAATCTGTGATTGGGACTACCACTTGGGGAGCTCTGGTGACCTTTAAGATCACATCTCTAAACAGCATGTTGCTTCTTGTGGATAATCCCTTTTGTTTTGAAAAATTGGGAAGTTTTATGCTTGTTACAGAGGAAAATAGAATATTTTTAATGCTTTGAAAGCAAAGGAATACTCTTCATGTCTAGATGAGAAACATTAGTGATGTTTTTTAGGACCAAATATGTTATGATTCGAATTGACTCTAGCCAAAGGAGTTGTCTTTGTGGTAAAATGACTTCATGTGAAGATAAACTCATTATGTCATTTGGGTGACATCACTGTGAATGATACAAGAGATGGGGAGGGAAAGGAATTACTTCATAAAGAAACAAAACCTTTTAGAATTACATAAAAATTCAACATACTAGAAAAATAGATTTCAAAAAGCTAACAGCAAATGGCTGAGTCATTGAACACAAAGTTCTAGAGAGCTTTTACAGCACTCTTACAAAGATGTATTTTGATATACAGCTGAACATCAGGAGATGGCAGCAGTGCTTGCTGAATGGCAAAATAACAATATCGGGGAGAAAACCCTAGAAATTTAAATAAGCCATTTTTGAAGTTTGCCAAAGCAGATAACAGTATTCTAATTTATTGGAACTGTATGCAGTCATCCTATTTTAATTGCAAGTTTTATTGACTATTTGGTATGCTCGGTACAGAGTTTATTATTTTTTATTTAAAAGCATTGAAAACTGCCATGTATGTTTATCGATAACATATATTAATATTAGGATTTTGGAAGTCTTTCTAGAACAAATGTCTGATTTTGTCCTTGGCCAAATTTATCATTTATGTCTCTTGAAAGGTTAAAACATCAGTCTTCTTCAGGTTGGCTGCTTTTAGCAGGTACTACATAAAGTAGTAATCGCTGCTTCCTAAACACAAAATTATACTGCTTTATATAGTAATTTAATTTTACTAAGTATGTTTTTGACTCAGAAATATGTACTTGAACTCAATGTATATAATAATGAAAAGGAAAGCTCTTTTTTTGTGTGCAAAGTTTCCACATGTGATCTTTGCATTGTAAATTACCTTTGGCTTCCTTTAGCATCTATCCGATTCTCAAAATTTATTTTAGAGGCTGATCACAATTTAAACGCCTTGAAATGCCCCAAAGGGGGGGAAAAATCTTTTTATGAAGCTAAAGGAAGCAAATTTCAGAGGAAGTGGAGTTGTGTTTTATTAGTGAAATATAATGCAACAATAAATGCTGAACAGTAGCATATAATGTGTAGCTAATGAATAAATGAGGCTGTGGGGGTTTTTTGCATTTATGGAGGAGAAAATACTAAAATGCAGAAGCTGAAAGTATTGTGACTCTGGAGAAAATGTTTGCAATTGCTCATTATTCTAAGAATATTGTCTTAATCCTTAAGACTGTGAACAGCCTTGGATTTTTAAAGAAAAACATGTCCACACATTAAAAAGATAGCATTATTAAATAACAGTCCCTACAAAATACACCTTGGTATTGTTGAGCAAGGGATAGAATACTGAGGAAGCCTTTTGGTAACCTGTGGGCACCAAACTGGCGCAGAGCCCCCAGCAGAAGTAGTTTTTCAAGCTGCCATGTGATCAGGTAAAACGTGTCTGCTTGATCCTGCGGCTGCGTAGCGATCCAGACCAGAGATATGGATCCTTGAGAGCTGACTGTTTCCCCCCCCGCCCCCAGGGTAGGACATGGAGACAAGGGTGGGACCTTCTTTTTGGAGGCAGGCCAACTTGGGTTGGTTTGAGTCTGTTAACAAGGCTCACACTGCTATGGCAGATTTTACAGCTTGTGGGCTGAGCCCTTTGTGCTGTTGTTTTGTCCCGGGACTGAAGCTGGTTGCTCTTCTGGTTATGCAGAGTCAGCTATAGAGAAACCGTGCTTGAAACTGTATCGTAGCAAGTTCAAAGGTTAGAATGGAATATTAGAAGAAAAAGCAGTCAAAATGCAAAATGTCACACAACTTTTGGCAGGCTGCTGCTGGGGGCCTTCCTAAACTGGAGGAAGTTGCATTCAGCCTATTGTATTAATCAGTGTTGAATTTGTGTAATCAGTTTTTAAATCCATCTTCAAAGTTGGCTGCGACAGTCAATCCAATAATTTATTTGCTTGTGTGTAAAAGATTTTCCTTTTGTTCTAAACCTGCTGTCTGAAAAATTCATTTGGTGTCCATTAGTTCTTGCTTTATGACCAGTGACTGATCATTCCCTATTCATCCTTTTTCTCTTGGCATTTTTCCTCAGCTGAGGAATCTGACTCTGTTTAAACTATCCTCATATTGAAGCCTTTAAATATCTCTGATCCATGTTGCTCTTCCATTTTATCATGTCCTTTCTGAGATGGAACAATCAGGATGACGTGTGCTGTTCAGGATGCAGGAACGACAAGAATTTATGTAGTAAAATAATGATACTATTTTTGTCCTTTTCTCAATTCCTTTACTAAGAATTCTTGGTGTTCTGGTTGTCATCTTGCTGGCTTCCGAATGATGTGTTGGTGTTTTGGGGAACTATCCACGAGAGACCTTTCCTGAGTAGTATGAACCAAATACTGTGTGGGTATAGTATGGTTACTTTTTTCTTCATTTGCAGTATTTTGTATTTGTCAACACTAAAGTTCATTTGGTCTCTCAATATTATAAATCCTCTTGCAATTCTTCATAGTCTATTTTAGGTTTTACTACTCTGAATAATTTTGTATCATCAAAGGATATTATCACCTCTCTGTTCATCCTCTTTCCAAAGCACTTACGTGTGTCTCAGATAGCACGGGTTCCTCTACAAAGCTGTGAATGTGACCTCCATGTTTTGAAACATCTTTTACTCCTGCTGTTCCTCTACAGCTCCCTTGTTTATCCCTTTCAGCTAAGGGGGATAATGAATTAGGAAAAAGGCTCTTAGTCACAGCTGTTTGTTTGCTCTCTCTGTTCATTTCACAATATTTTAGTCTTTTGGCTACTTGAAATTCTCTTGTGATGAGTTTTGACACTGTCATACACTTCCTCTTCTTGAAATTAAACTTTTTTTAGTAGTGTGTTTTTCATTTCAGGTATGTTGAATTTGAATACCATGTAAGAATACGGTATCAGAGTGGTTACATCATGAGACGTCTTGCACAATGTTTGTCTAAATCAAGACCTCTTGGGATTTTCTTACTAGTTGCTTCAAAGGAATCATTTCTGTGTTTAAAGTTTTTTTTCTTTTTCTGTGATCTCACTCAACATTTCACTCTTGGTGCAATAGTTGGTTGTATTTCACTTGTACAATCCTTTTTTTCTTTATGCGGATAATGGAAATTCATGGGAGTTCTGCAGTACTCATGACACTGAGTTTATTTTATTTGGCTTTAGGTTTTCTTTCACAATAAGGTATTTCTCTGGTACAACCAATTCCATCATTCCTACCAAGTCAGTTTTGAAGTATTAGTGTTCCTGTTGTTTTCAAAGAAAACAACTTTGCAGTATTTTCATCATTAGATTATAACATCGTTGCTGAAAGCATTATCAATTTTGTGCTGTGAGGACCTGACATCGTGTCAGTATTATGTCTCCTTATAACTGGACATCTGGGAGGATATATGTGGTGACTGAAAGCTGTTATATCTGTCCATTCTGGGCTTCTCTCTGTCAGGGATTTATTGACTTATCAGAGGAACTGGAAAAAATTCTTCATCTAACTTTATCACACTGTGTGTTTTTGGTTGTGTTGGGTTTTTTTTTTCCTTAGGAGAAAATATTACGACTATGTCCAAGCCTGCTATTAACCACAAGACTGAAGGATATTTGTTCCTAGGCTAGGGTGCAGCTACTTAGGCTGGGGGCGCATGGAGAGTCTGGGGGCCTGATGCTGAGCCTGACGCAGGGGCAGGTGTTCTTCTCATGTGTTACAAGGCTGGGACATGGAAGTGTCCTGTGACAGCGAAGGCTGGAAATTGGTGTTTTCCGGCACCAGGAGAAGTCTGCTTCTCCACCAGCAGATTGGCAGCTACAGAATAGGTGCACTGCCACAGCAGCAGGTGGGGCCTAGGACATTGGTCCATGAAAGCATCTGTGCTGGCTTAGCCTGAGCCACGCAGCAAGTCTGTGAGGGAGAGGCAAGTTATTGTTCTGGGAGACTTTCTGCTGCGTGGGATAGAGGAAGCCCATCTGCTGACCTGACCAGCTGTCTGGGGAGGTTTGTGGCTTGCCCAAGGGGCTTGGATCTGGGATGTGGTGGAAATACTGTGGAGGCTTTTCTGGCCATTGGACTGTTATCCTCTGCCATTCCTTCACGTGGGCGCCAATAATACTGCTAGAGGAGACCTGGAGCATGCCAGCTCTGGCTGCATGGCTCTAGGGATGGTGGTCAGCAGCACAGGGGCCCATCTGGTTTTCTGCACAATCCTACCCATGAGGAGGAAGGGCTTGAGAAGTGGATGGATTCTGCAGGTCAACAAATGGTTGCACAGCTGATGTCAACAACAGAGATTAGGCTTTTATGAACATGGGACCCTCTTTGAGGGACAGAATCCATCTGACAAAGTGGATCCACACTCCTTTCATGCCCCAGGTATTTATAAAACCATATCTTGCTGTGAGAAGCAAGATGAGAGTTTTCAGGAACGAAAGAAATTGCTGCTTACTTCACGGGGTGGCCTGCTCACATTTGTGTGTGTTTGGCTGCTCACTAGAAGCAGACAACAGTGAGCAATATTTTTTACCGAGTTCCACTAACAAGGAGTTCAGTGCTATAAAGTGATTTCTGATAAGGCAAAGCTTTCTCCTTTGTAGATTGTTCAAGTACATGACAATGTTATCAGTCTGTCAATGGGTAAGACTTTTTTTTAATGCCTCTTTGTACAAATTGAGTTAGATTCCTTGGAATGAACAGTTGTTAGTTCCTAACTAAAAAAAAAAAAGATAAAAAATTGATACTTGATGCTGACATTAATGTCAAATATTGTCTTCCCTGTGATTGTCTATTAGGGAACACTGTTGAAAAGATCATGGCAAAATGTTATACAGAAATCTAGTTTCCTGAAATCTTTTCAGTTTTAGTCTAATTTTTGATTGTAACAAGATTTGGTTAAGCATTACTTTGCTCAATATTATTCTAGGAGCAATGACAGATAATGTTAGATATTCCTGCTGAGTAGTAGTAATGGACATGTTCTCCTAGCAGTAAACATATCTCTCTGTCAAAACTAGTTATAATGCAGCCTTAATATGAAAGGCTTCTAACTCAACAATCATTGACTAATAGTTCTGCAACTAAGTTACAATCCAGTAAACTAAATACTGGAAAACTATTTTCACTAAGTATTGGAATGCTCTTAAACCTGAATAAAAATTAAGAGTGTATTTGAGTAGAGAGTACATCTTTAGCAGGTTTTTCTTTCTTCTCTGATCTCATTTCACAACTGCTTACCACTATGAGACTTACTTAGAAGGTTTCTCTTGTTCTGTCAGTCCACAGCATTGTGTATCTGAAGTGAGTTTTCGTACATGAAGTGGGTTGATTTGGTTCTCTCCTCTGTGTCAAGACTTGCAAGCTCTGGACACTGAAGATCAATAAATGAAGATGTCTGACTGCAATATTCCTTTCTTTTCAATATTACCACCAGAGATGACAAGTTGAAAGTCTGAGGTAGGAGTTGACATAGAAGATGGGTGGAGAGCACCTCCCCTCCATGCCCCCAGTTAACAGGAAAAGAGGGCTTCAAAAAAGGGAAGATGAGGCTTAAAGAAAAGGAAATACATAGAAGAATTTTTTTAAAAGTGTGTACGTTTTCCATAAGACCTCTCAAGTCTGCTGCTCTTAATTCTGTGGTCCTCAGCTGCCACGTCCTGCCATAAAGGTGTCTGACTGCATGCTCTCATCCGCACTGTTCGGTCTGTTGCTTTTTCTCTTTGCTCTTTGAGCCCTAAAGAAGGAATGGCAAATGATAGATTGGTCTATAGACCAAGGGATGCTTTCGCAACACAGTAGCAGTACTATGCTCTTGCTTCAGACCTTGCTTACATCAGCATAAATTCCCTTAAAAAAACAAAGCAGATAGTCATGGCAATGCATTTTCTTAATAGGCATCATCATGAGTAGTGAGGACTTCATTTATATGGTTAAACAGATCAGGCTCTGCATAATCTCTGTTGGTGCCAACTGCCTTTGGAGTGGCCATTTTGCTGCCCTGACCTGATTAGGAAACTTCTTAGTGGAGATGAATCAATTCGTTGTATAGACCATAACACGTTGATACATAAAGAAATGCTCTCTGAGCAAGAACAGAAATGTTTAATTATACAATATGCCATTATAGGCAGGTAAGAGAAATTATATCACTAGTAATAGTTTAATAATGATTACTGAATGCTTTCTTACCTGTCCTTTTCTGTACAGGCACTGAATTCATGTTCAGCCTTGATTGAGTCAAATCTTTAAAGATCTAACATGTTTCTTGTAGCATTTTCATGAATATGAAAATGCAGAACGTATTTCAAATGATGAATAATAGTGAAGCTATTAGGAATAATAGTGCGACTGCACTGTATGTGTAGGGACGTTGTCAAGGTGAGTAAAATCTGTTTCAGTATATTGATTGTCAAGTAACCATGGTTTCTGCCTTCCTCTTGCTCTCCATTCACACGCTTTCATTTACTGTCTAAATACCCTTAACTACAGGAAAGAAATTGTTTTTACACTTGGAGGAAAAAGAATCAAAGCAAAGCATTCCCAGAGACTGACTATGTGGATCATGAAAGAGTTGTAAAAAATACTGTATAATTATTGTAAGGAGTTTTTGTCACAGCTGATTGAAGTGATATTACCAATGGCAAGACTGGCAAGCACATAGTCATCTGTCATTAAAATGATGCCAGAAAGCTAAAGCTTTAAAGCTCAAACTTGAGGTTTAGGCCAACTGTCAAGGGCTACATCTATGCCCCAGAGGCAGCTATTATTCAGAATTCCTTTCTATTCTCTTGTTGATTTGTGGCTAGTGAAAAGAGAAGTTTTGCTTTTTATTTCTAAATAAAACAACGACAAATACAATGATCTGAGTAGTAAATCTCTCCTAAGTCATATATTAAGGGTCTACTTTATGGTAAATAACAAAGAATTTTTTGAAGCTTTGTATTACTAGGTGCTGTTTTTCCTTTCTTGTCTATGAAGTATAGCTAAAGAGCTGATTACTTTTGTTTTCAGACAAGAATAAAAATAAAATTACACAAAAAAATCCTACCTTTTAATAAAACTCTGAAGTATGCGCAGTTCTCAGAATTCAACTTTGCAGCTTTTGAAGTCTGTGATAAACATCCATTTGGCTTTGACAAGATTTTTATCAGGCACTTACAGTTGCATTTTCACTTTGCACTAATAAATTTCATGGCATAATACATATTGGCCAGTTACTTTTCACGTGCTGTCTACTGGTTTTCTCATTTTTATAAACTTTGCTAGACAAAATAATTCTTGATTTCATCTGATTCCTTAGTCATAGCAATTATTAATATGGGAAAAGTGCAATAGTAGTCTCAATAGCAAAGCTAGACTCTTCAATCAGTAATTAAAATTGATCTGGTTAACATTCATTTTAAGTTCAGATCTTGACAATAGAAATAATGGCCTGTATTTAATATTCTTTTTTAGATATTAGCCTGTGAGATGTCAGTTGAAGTAATCTAAACATTCAGAGCTTTAAAGTTGATTCTTTCAACAAGATAAAGCAAAGATCTGGCATCTAGAAAGAATCATTTCTTTGGGGTATACTGAGCTTCGTCTCCCTCAAACCTCTTGAAAATGTTAATTAGCACCAAATAAAGAACAATGAAAAATGTCTGCAATCTTCCTTGGAGACTAAGATTTGGGACAAGTAATTTTGCATGTGAGTTGAATATGCAAGTGTAAAGAGATTTAAATATCTGATTTTAATAGGTTTCATCCCACTGGGAGAGACACTTTTGATTGTCTATGACCTATACCAATTATTGCTATTCTCCCGGTAGGCTAGCCATAATTTTAATAACTAATCAAACTAAGCCTGAAGGTTCTGTAAAATACCAAATATGTACTTGCACTCTTGCTAGTTAAAAAGCTCATACTTGCTACCTGACCTTGTTTCTGTTTATCTTAAACTACTGATTCTCAATCCATTGAAATATTTACCTTTTAACACAGGATTTCTTGGAAAGCAAAATAAATATAGTCACTTCTTTGGTTTTGGTTTCAGGTCAAGTGTAGTCATAAATTACTGTTAGTGGCTTGATGGATGCTGAGACATGAAGTGTTGTCAGTGGTGCAGTGGTACAAATTAAGTCAAATTCTAAAGCAGTAGCCCCATTAAAATCGATAAGCAGTTGACAATACTGACCTCACCTTGCTTTTTAGGTCAATAGTATGTCTTGTCTATTAGTATATAGACTAAGAGTGCTTTCTTCTGCAGAGTAGGCTTCAGGAAGCTCCCTAGAATCAGAACTGAATATAGTGCTCTGCTGAGGTGAGTGTCAGGGCTGCTGTTCTAAAAATATATTGGCTGAGCTGAAACAAGAAATTTCGCGTGTATTCATTATAGTGCTCAATTCAGGAAAAGTTCTTGGGAAGCTTTAGGCAGTCTACCAGCTGCATTTCTCTGTTCAGTCTCTGTGGCCCTGTGTCTTGACGGGATTTTAACATTGTCCTGTAAGAGAGGGTCTGTTGAGCTTATGCCAGTGTAGGACAGGATAAATTTATAGAAGCGTGAGGTGTAGTAAACAATTTTAGGTGTTTACACAGTATTGCATATGAATCCTAGAGTAAAACCTATTTCTTGAGGTGAAATGTTTTTAGAAAGCCCCCATTGAAATGCTGTTCGCAGTTGTATATAAGGTGAATACTTGTCAAACCTCTTCACAGAAGTTAGTGGTGATATATAGTAAAAACTAGCATTTAAATGAAAGGAAATATTGTTCTTTTTATTCTACGAAGTGTCGTACATATGTAAGAATGCTTGAAATATATGTGTTTATAAGCATGTGTAAATGTAGGGATGAATAAAATTCTGAGCTAACAGAGGTGACAAAAAAAGACTACTGAAGGGAGAGACGCTGAAATAAAGGAAGTGAACTAATCAAGGAAGTGATGACTAATATTCATCTGTCTCACATATGGTCATAAATACCAATTCTGTACATTTCAGATGATCTCCGAGCTCCACGCTTGCCTGGTGGGTGAGCTCGATATGAAGATGTATGACTATGCACCTTAGGTTCTGCCTTTAATGATGTTGTTTGTTTGCCACCTTAATTGTGTCATTGTAACTACGGAACACAGAAGACAGGAAGACTAGTTACTTGGTTTTCACTGCTCAAGGCGCTTGTCATATTTTTCTATTACCTGTATCCCTTTTTGCTTTTGTATCTCCTACTTACAGGGTTCGTAGCTCATACGTGGTTGCTAGCGCTCTTTTGTCTAGCATGACTGTACAACACAAATGCAGAGACCTTTAGATTTTCAAGTAGCTTCAGTTCAAGTCCTAGTGTTTGGCCATGGTAGTGGCCATCACGTTCATATTCTTTTTCCAGAAATGAGAGGGGAATTGGTTTGGGTCTCTCTGGACTGTCAGAATTTCTGTAACAACCCCAAGGACGGTAATTTCCAAACCTGGCAGCTTGCTTGCATGTGTGCTTGTCTTTTTATATTTCCCGTGCAGGCTATATGGTGTTTGGGTGTGATGGAACGAGAAAGGAGCTCTATTTTTCTCTGTTATTTCTGGATAGTTGTGTATTCAGTTTGACTGGAGACTGTAGCAAGTTGAGTGCTGGAGAGCTGATGCTAAATCCTTCCTCTTTTACACCCAGTGCCTCTTGGTGTAGACTGCTACAATCTATAGTAATCAGTATCTTTGTAGAACCTTTTCCCAATTATAGTTTCTCCGTGTTTGCATTTTTTATGGGTCTTTACTTTTCTTACCTTGACTAGGTTGCAAGATTTTTTGTACAGATTACATCACTTTTTCTGTATTCTTTTGTTGCTGTCACTTCTACATGCTGCTCACTCAGCCGTTTCTGTTGATGTTCCTGCCATTTGTGTACTCCTATTCCTGTCAGCTTTCTTCTACTCATGTCACAGAAGCCTGTTGTCTCTTCACTGTGCTGCTACAGACTGTGCTTATGGCTCTTATCTCTAATGTTCTGTGGCTACCTCTTAACCCTTTTGGTCTCTTCTACCTGTCCTTTTCAAGCTACAGCTTTTTATGACCCATTCTACATGCTGCTGTGTATGACAACAGCAGCACCAGACTGTGATGTGTTGCAATACACTTGGTACCAAAAGTCATAGTTACAGCACTCGGATTCAAACCTTGAAAGGAGATTTAATTCCATAAAAATAAAAATCAAGCCCATAAAGTTTTACAGGTTTCAAATTTACTTCCCTGTATGCTCCCGTCCATAAAAAGTAGCACGTCTGTCTCAAACCAGTTAGAGCTGTTCAGGAGTGTAGCATTTTTAAATGTTAGTATTTCAGGGAATAAAGTTACACTAGCTACTTTCTGTTACTGTATAATAGATTTCAACTTGTTCTATACTGACTTTCAAGGCTAATACAGTCTTGAAAACTGGGGAGGGACCACTGAGATTTTTTTCCCCTCCCAAGTCTGCTCAACTTTTCAAAATGTAATCTATGTCCTTTTCTGTCAAATGTACGTCCTCTGCTTGTTCTGGGGCCTATGAATAAATGCTAGTTTTTAAGACTTGCTTTTGAAGAACAGTAAGGACTACCAGTGCTGGAGTGAATAATGTAACTGAACTTTGATTTTAACTTTATAGGACCTCAGGGTAGGGACCTTAGGTTTAGATTCAGTCTTTATCTGCAGAAAAAAACCTAACATATTGTCTTGAAACTCCTTCCTTTTCTTTCATTTTCCTGTTCAGATAGTGTTGCTGGATTTACATGGATTCTGTGGATAGATAGATATATTTATCCACGTGAATAGCACCATTGATAAAATCCAGCACAACTCTCAGTAAAACCAGTGAAAAAAAGCTTAATAGTGGCGTTTTCAGAACACCAACCTACCAAGTGCTCCAGTGACATTCCTCATGCGTTGCTGGCTTGCTGCTGATCAGCTTGGACCACAGGCAGAGGGGGTCCAACATTTCTGCCTGTCCTTCTATGTGTACTACTGTAAATTCTGTATTAATTACTACATTCTATAGTTTGAAATATTTACCAGGTGATGCCTTATAAAATAGTGTCCTGAAATCCATGGAGATTATATCTACTGTATGCTTTTTATCAAGCAAGTCAATTATGCTTCAAGGAAGATACCAAGTTTATCTGGCAAATCTACATTTGTTAAATCCACATTGGCTTTTATCTCATTTCTGTTTACTTTCTTGTCTTCTGTTGCACATTCCTTTAAAATGTTTTCCAAACTCTGTGTGTTAATGAAGTCAGACTAATGGATGTACAGCTCGATAATCATCCCATTCTCTTTTGGAAAATAAGGTACTTATTCCCTGTGCAATATTTGCCTGCTTTACCTGCAGCTGGTTTGGTCAACTCCCTTTAGGGTCAGACTGCTCCAAGGTCATAAATCAGAGTTTCTAAGCTTTTTGCTGCTGTGCCTCAAGCATCGGAATTTAGTCTGAGACAGAATTGTGTATCAGTAAAACAGAATGTTTCAACTGCTGAGAATGCCTTTTTATCCTTCCAAGAGAAGCATAAAAAGGTCTGTTCCTTAATGCTGAACAGAACATAGTGCTTGGGGTTCTTCTCCCTCCCCCACCTCCCTGAAAGTGTTCCTGATTAACAGAAAATGCAAATGATCTCTGACAGAGAAGATGTGATTTTTCTTTGCCTGTTGCAGGCAACGGGATGGCTGTCATACGTAAAGTTAGTCCAGAATTTGAATTACTGTGGCCCAGTGATGCTTGTGCGCCAGTGCACTTTAAACAAAGAAAGTGTATAGTCTATTAGCTGAGACTCAGACTGACTGAATTTCGTGTCTCAGCCTAAATGGAAATAAACATCCCATAATTAGAAAGCTTTGGCTATACCAGCACATCCTTTTGGGCTGCTGCTGTTTGATTCGCTCTGTGGTGTGTCAGCCAAGGCACTACGTACAAAAATTACTTCACCTCTCCATTGAGAATTTATAAATCTAAATGCACTCACAGATTTTACTGATGTGATTGTTGGGTTATTAAATCGTTTGGCCAAAGCTTGAAGTGTTCATTGCTTCCTGAATCATGATCTCAGAATTTGGCCCATTGATTGGCATATTTAATCAGCCAATGGAGAACAGGAACTGTTTGATAAATAGTGTACAGTAGAGGTTTAAGTTGTCATAATCTTTGCTTACATTAATGAATATTAGTGTTTATCTTAAGGGCAATTTAAAATGCTGTTTCCAATTATGATTGTGTTTCAATTAACCATCTTAGTTTTGCATAAATTTGGTGTAGCTTTTTGTATTAACTTAGTTTTGTTTGAACTTAGGGCATTCAGTGAAAAGTATGCCTGCTTAAGTGAGATGTCATAGAATATGTATAGATAAGGTATTTTTTAAAGAACAAATAATATGCCATCAAAGTACATGATATAAAAACATATTTTAAAACATATTTATCTTAAAACTAAGAAAGTTTTTGATTTATGTGAGATTGAATATAATAGATTATAAATATTTTGGTAAAATGAAACAAAAAGGTGCTGTAGAGCTGTGTGGAAGAATATATGGAAGAAGTAATATAATAGATTTTACTAGACTAGCTAAGGTAGTTGGAGAAGACTTGATGCTGCAGAGAATTGAGCTGATGTTTTGAGAACAATGCACAGTGACTTTATTGCTCAGTTACTCGTTATCATGACGCTCTTCACATTTTTTTTTTTTACAGTTAGCTCTAGTTCTGACTGTCGAGAATAACTTTTACATTGTTCCAACACTTTGTATATGACTTTTAACCAGTTAATCCGAGAGAACAACCACCTATCCTGGTTTTACTTTGTTCAAAAACATAGGACAAACTTTCTCAAAAGATCTCCACAATCCAAGTTATTTATACTTAAATGTAAGAGAATTAATTTTAAAATAGCAAAGTGAACAAGGGAAGAGAGTAATAGGAATTCTCAAACAGAAAGTTAAATGTCCAGCTGAGCACTTCTGAAGTGATTGAGGTAATTATAAAAGCAGTGGTAATATCACTTAATCTGAAAGGAAAAAGGTATTTTTAATGCTTATAGACCAATTTGATTTGAAAACCCAAGAAAACAAGTTGTTGTTTTTTCAAACTCAGCAATTTTTCAGTGTTATTGGCATTACTCCAAATGTTTGGTCACAGGGTGAGCATTGTTTCCTGTATCTATATAATTAGTACTTCAAAGTCAGCATAAAGTAAAATTGTCTAATATTTGTAAAATCCATTAAGTAGATTTTCAATATATTTAGGTACTTATATATTTTAATTCTGCTCATCATAAGTAAGAGATTTGTGTTTTAGCTCTAAAACTAAACTAACACAACCCGTAACAATCTTACCATAGTAAATGGGGCACACCCATGGTTATAAATTGAATACTGCATAACTGAAAGTTTGTAAGAGTTTTGGAATGATTTGGCTACACATCTGTAATAATATTAATTTTTCACCAAGCCTTGTAGCAACAATGCAGTGGGATACTGAAGTGATATTCCTTAGTGACATTGTATTGAGCAGGATACTGCTGGAACTGAGTCATCAAAACTGAGCAAGAGCCAGTATCAGCTGCCATCCCTCCATGAAGCCAATAAATAGCTGCACTACTTATCTTTATTTTACCAGACAGTCAGAAACAAAAATGCATCAGTTCAGTTCTTCGTCTCTCCTGAACTGCCCAGTTTCAGTAACGTGGAGTAAAATGATCTGTAGATCTGTAGGGTGGGGTTGGTTTGGTGCCACGTTATCAGTGTCGTGTTATCCAGAATAGGCAGTGATTAGGCTCAAATATAATATTGGCAGTTTCTCTGTAAGGGTCCGCTCCCTTTATTGAGTCTGTTCTGCTCTCTTTTTGCTACATTTGTACTGCTAAATGGAAGAGGACTGGGGATTGATCGCTGAAACTAAGTGTCATGGCCTGATCATTTTTATACTGTTTAGGGCTATCCCCCTCTGGAATAGATTTGTATTGGAAAGAGAGAACTGGACCTGTCAAAACTGAATTAGGGAGTAAGCTAAGAGTTAAGCAGTATGGATGATCAGAGATACAGCATTTTAAGTTTGCTGAGAGAAACCATTTTATTTATCAATGTAGACGTAGCTTATGGAATCTCCTGATAGAGAGTAAATAGTAAATATATTGCTTCCAGTAATCATAGTCATGTTTTCGTAATTTTAATTTGGAGGCTAGTTATTATGGTACTGGTAATGCTCTGGAGTTGTAGACTGCTTAATACTTACAGCAAGGGCTTACTTTGTGTCTTAGTTGTGTCTGATAATGAATGTTTCTCCTTGTGTGTGTGTAAACATAACACAGGAGATAAGGCTGTAGAAGTAGCCCACCATGCTGCTGACACAAACACAGCTCTTCAGCCCACTTTAGAGCTCTTCTGTCAATAATGCTATCCTTTCAAGGACACCTGATCAGATGCCTTAAGTTGTTCACTGAATCAGAGACCTGCCAGAAATCTATAAAATGTGCTGTGCAGAGCTTATGAAATCCGGTTATTTTCTCAAAAAGCTATTTCAAGGTGAAGTGTAGGTCAGTACTGGAATGACCAGGTTTTGAACTGCCCTGAATATCCCAACTTTTGCCACAGAGTGCATCATTGATTTGAGATGGTACTTCAGGAAGAAGGACAACTACTTTCTCAGGAACCAAGAGCAAAGTATTACCATTTAGGTTGCTGTACTTGATATTATCAACCATGGGTGCTTGGGATTGATGACAGATTACCATATGATCTCCTACTGACAAATATACTTGTATACCAACAGAGGTAATCCTACAGTAAATAAAGATTGTGTATCTCAAGCAATTAGTAGTCTCACATAAGAATAGTTGACTCCCTGTGTAATTACCCAAACACCTCAATACAGTTAGGACTGTGTTAAAGAATTACGTGTTCTGACATTGGAATAGTCAATACTGAGTTAGTGCTACATCTGACAAATAAGGTAAATTCCAGAGTATTTATATGTAGTGCCCATTACCCTTGGGTGCAAACAGAACATTTTTTTAAATTGAATTATTTTAAGAGAAAAAGGGGAAATGAACAGAAATCAGTCAGTCTTTCAGTACATATTAGCAAGGAATAATGAAATTTTCTCATAAGTAATTTGTAGCTAAAATATGGTAATTACTGATTTTAAAAGGCTATCTGTTGTTGACTATTCCTTGTAAGTGAGGACTTGGGTTTTTCCATAGTGAAATAACAAAAATTCTAATACTTTAACACTAATTGTAACACTAACTTGGTTGGGAGGAGGGTGTGTGTGTATAAATCGGGTATTTTCCAGAACAAAATAGTGTTTGCAGTAACCACTGTAACACCTGTATACTTGATTTTTTTTTTTTTGTTCTAAAATTTACCCTGCAAAACAGGCCTTGCTGCATAATTGAAGGAAAGAAGCTTTCTTCCATTTTACTAAGGCTGTTCTTGATTTGCTGCTCTATGTAAGAGGCAAAGGTTTGCTGTGTATGCAGGTTGTTTTCTTGAATGCTATTGAAATTATTTTCTCTGAGTTAAGCTGTGTCATTAAGCCTTTGTGCAGTGAAAACATAAGTTGTGAATGATACTTCATTTAACTTAAAAAGATTTGCATTTCCACATAATTGTCACTATAGTACTTAAAATATCTGACTGTTTGGTTTTGTTTTTTATTTCCTTCAAAGCTCTTAATTACATGTGTCTCTTAAGCATGTTTTCAAATTTCAAGACGACTGTGAGTGCTTTTCAACCTTGTCACTGTGAGTCTTTCTGTTGTACAACAGATTTTTATTTTTGCTACTTAAAGAAGGGGAGAGGATCTTGCAAACACAGAAAATTCACTTGCAACCTTGTAATTTGTAATAGGTTGAATGTCTCAATATACCATGTAGTATGCGTCTATGTGAATGCTGCACAAGAGGATATAATGCGAAGTCCTCGGTCTAGTTTTGTTACTGAGAATTGTATAACCATGTTCGCTCTTGGAAGTCTGCATAATGCATGTCTGGGCTCAAGATTATGTATTTATTTAGCTCTGAATTATTTGGGATTGAAATAAATGTCCAAACAGGTGGTTTTCGTTGCCTTCAATTCAGTAATTAATTATATTAGGCAACAAATAGTGAATTATACAGCAGTCAATGTTTCTACATTAGAAATGAAAAAAGAGTAGATTTGTCCAATATATGAGCCCAAGAAGCAACTTAGTTATTCTGGCCCCAAATTAGCCAATTTACATCACTTCATCAGCAGTGTGAATTTAGGAGTCTTGTAATTCTCAGGACAGTATAGTCTCCATGGGACACCCCATGTGATAGGTGGCACCAGAGGATGAGTGAGATGGACTTCTGAACTGTCTTTGAGGACTGTGTATCTCTGTCTCATGTATAAAGCGCTTCCTAAGTTGGGTACCTTAATGAAAAGCCTGAAGTTAAGTGGACATCTATTTTAAACTTAAATCATTATCCATATGCCTTTTAATTATTTATCTATTTAAATTAATACATGTGATGAATATTTATAAGTGTATTATTTCTATTTTAGAGCTGTTTAGTTCCAGGATAAGAAAGAGAATTTCAAACAATTTCCTGCATTCTTGTCTTATTATGTATCCTCGACATTGATGAGTTGCATTTCTTCACAGTGACAGGCTAATTCAGTGGAGGCTAGCAGTCTAGTTCTTGAAGCAGAATGAATGGTAAGTGTGCCTTATATTGTCTGAAATGATAGATACCTGCCACTGTGTGGTAAATTCAATTTGAAATTACATTGTAGATAGCACATGCACATTTTGATTTTGAACTTAGTAATGCACAAAGCCCTAGTGCCTCCAAACACTTCTTGTGTCACCTGTTGTAATAAATGTAACTAGATTCTGCTCTAGGAGAATGGTATAAATCTAAACTTAATATATAATTGTCCTCAATTCAGTAGAGTTGCACCACGGTAACTGCATTCCAGTTTTGGTGTAAAGTTGTTGTTCCCCTCTGCTGCTTAAATTAGAATGACCGTTCTTTTGTAAATTATTCTATTCACATAATGTCATCTAGAAAATTAGACTCCTTGAATAGGACTTTACTAGTGCTGTTGAATATAGTGGAAGATGTTTGTCTTCGTGGTAATGAGCAGTAGTATAGAATTATAAGTTCAGTTTAAAAAAAAAAATCCAGTTGGGCTATACAGGTCTAATTAATTCTTTTTCCTTCTTCCCTGACTTACCATGTAATTCATCTTATTAATAAACTTTTTTCTAAATTCCAATTTAAAAACTGCATTATTATGTTAAATGCAGATGCAAGTTCTAACTTTGATTTCTCAGCAATCCTGCTATGTGAGTCAAGGTCCAGCTACCTGATGGCTATCCTGGGCAATCAGATAATAAATCACTGATTCACTGCATTTTCTTCAAGACACGTAATGAGGAAGAGGGTGAACTACTTAGTATGCCAGTGTGTGCAGGGCAATTTAGGTTGAATGGGACAAAATCCATTTGTGCATTTTGGAACTTATTGAAGTGGAGGGTCCCAAAGGACCTGCTGTGTAAGAAACTTGTTTACTTTCTTGGCAGTTAAAACTGATGCAATGTTCTTGAATTTGTGGGTTTTTTTATATGTGGAGTTGATAGATGCAAACCTCTAGCCCTTTGTTGTGAACGACAGTATTTCACAGTGCTCAGTTAATTTTATAATACCTAGTGTACTGCATGAAGCAAGACAGGATCTGTGAATCAGCACATGCGATGATATTGAAGTAAGTAATAAGAAATTGATATAAGTAAAATTGCTACAGAGGAAGTAAGCCTGTTGTTTAAGTACAGATAAGTAATATAGGTGAGTAATAGATAAGTAATAAGTATCATATAAAAATGAAAAATTATTAAAGCTGGCTTTGGTGATTAACCATTTATGGCTCTAGTCATCTCCTGCAGTTGAGAAAGCTACCATGAATATTTATGAAGTAAGGCATGCATTTAGCTGATGGAGACTGTGAGCAGAAAAAGACAAAGGCACAGGAACTTTCAAAGTTTACTATGCTTCAAAGCAAAATGTGGAGTTTGGATGTACACAGAAGGCATACCTGCCTTACTGGAATGCTTTATTATAGTGGAAGTAGCTGTTAAAAATGTGCTTTTTTGCAGTGGGACTTTGTCCTTCTGTATTCAGTACGAAACACAGAGAGTGAGGATGGTATCTCAGTAGTGCCACAAATGTCCCAGAATGTACATACGTAGTCAGAGCTTTCAATAATACCTACGTATGTTTCCATAGTGTAAACTCGTGTTGAAACTGGTTGAAAAATGCAGGTTTTCTGCAGTCTATAGATCTGACATTTTTGCTACAGAAGACTGTGTAAAGTATGCATTTTCAGGAATATTTCCTCAAAAAATTCCCTTGGTTCTCTCTACAATTGTATAAGGATGCTATTCCTGCGAGTAACATTTACTTTCCAGTCTCTCTGTTGTACTTCAGGGCATTATCCTCTAAATATCAATCAGCATTTCATTGCACTGCTACACAGTGCTGCTACATGAAAGAATACAAAACTTTTCTGATTTCTCAGCCCCAACTTATGACTGCTTTCAGTGGTAATTCATGGTTACAGTATAAAATGAAAATACGTGATTGCAGAAGAAAGTTTTTAGAGCATTTCAGATATACCAAATTGTCCAGATAAGAGAAGCATAATGTGCATTTTTGCCCAAATGCTTGCTAAGCATGCTATAATTGTGATTAGAAAATGTCGCTTGCTGGCTCCATTTGCTTAGAAAAATTCAGAAGAATTACAAAGGCAATGAGGATTGCAGAACTCTTAAACTTTCATAAAAAGGTCCACTGTATATGCAATGAATATAAACAACTGATCACTGGAAATTTGGAATACCTTTGTTATGTCAGTTAAGATGATGATAACACATGAAATAAATATGAACACTTATGATAGGCTGTTTGATTTATGCTATATTCAGGTGTTGTTCATCAGTCACTTTTGGCATGTAGATGGAGGCTTTTGTCTGAGGATTTCCGTGTCAGGGAAAGATGTCTGACTATAGCTCACTCTTTTGCTCATCATGTCTCTGTCACTGCTTTCAAATTCACTTGCAGGAATCCTCTCAGGATAGCCCATCCCCACAATAACAATTGACTTGATAAAGATGACTGACTATTTGTAGCTTCGTTCTATATCACAAGACAAGAATTAAAATTTAAAAGCTTATTCAGTAAGTGAAAAAGCATTATATTACACTGCATGTGATGTCACCTATACCTCAGTGCATATATAAGCATGTGACATAAATTAAAAAATCTAAACTTGCTTCAATTTGATCCTACAAAGGTAACAAAATCTCACTTGCTTTGGCAAAATGTTACAGCAACACTAATACTAAATATCTTCTTTTGATTGCTGTCTTTTCAGTATTACAGTTGGGAGATAAGTATCATGGAGTTAACCCTCTCTTTCATTGGCCTCATGAGCTACTTAAAACTCCTAAAATAAATTATTCAGCAGATTCAAGTATTTTTGGATTTAAATACAGATTATTTATTTACTATTTCAGTAGTCATTGGTTATCAAGACTACCAGATTCCCAGGGAGGCTTGCTCAAAATTGCAGCACTAAGCTCTTGGGTGTCTTTATCTGAGTTGCCTACATTTTCAATAAAATAGTCAAGAAGAATTAGTCTGAGAAGGAGACTTGCAAAGATCTAGATGCTTGGTAGGGAACCAGCAAACAAGTAGATATTAACTAATCAACACAACTAATTCCATCATCTTTTGCAATATGGATGTTTATCTTTGCTGGAGATACTTAATTACTTTCTACTCAAATCCATTTTTCAATGCCTTTGCATATGCAAGGAGAAGAAGCTGGAGGAAGATTGCCTTAAGTAGGGCCAGGTGCAATGTCTGCGGTCATGATCAAATGCTGAATAAAATAGCCCAGTCTGCACCACCTCAAACAGTACAGTTGTGGGGTCTGTAATTGTTCTCATTACCACAGGATACTTAAGTTATAATAGCAATGTGTCTATTCATATTGTGGGAAATGAGTGAACTTTCACCCTTATTATAGTAGTACAGATCTTTGAACATTCCTTTTCTGCCGGAGCAATTCAGCACAATCATAACTGTGATCAATGAAATTACTAGTTTATAACGACAAAAAAAAAAAAGCAGCTAGGAAAAACACAAATAGACTGATTTACAACTTAAAATGTATTTCAGTGTTTTGGGGTAAAGTTATTTTTATGGTGGTGAATAAAATGCAGCATTTTGAAACCTACTTTCATTGTATTAGGCCTTAGTAACAAACGGTAAGCCAAGAACAGTAAATACTTACTTGGCTTATCGATATCAAATAAATGTGGCGATTTTGCTGTATAGTATAATATTGCAGAGCTATTATTGAATTTTCTTTTTAGTAAGAAGAGTTTATGTTGAATTTCTGAGAAGTTTCCATACTGGATTTTTAATATCTGCTTTAGGAGGTAAAATGTTCCCTTCAGTGAAATACACAGTAAATCAAGAAAGCTTGGTTCAACTGCTTGAGTGTGCTATAAGCACAGTAATCAAAGAAATAAGGAGGTAATATTTTTGGTACTAACATTAATATTTATTTTGAAACAGATAGGACTGCAATACCTGGTGGTATTTCTGCTTTTCAGAATTTCAAATACACTGCTGCCTAGCGGGCTTTCTTCTTCCAAGAATGAATTTTCAGAACTGTTGAATATCATGCAGAAGAAAGCATCGCTTACAGTGTCATTGTTGTTTCTGAATATGGTCGTCTTGGCCAAAATGTCTTCCTGTCTCCCTTGTGCTTGGTATACTGTGTAATGTTTGATTCTGATCATAGCATCGTAGAGGTGCAACTCCTCTGCTTTCCTAGGACTGTAAAGTGTTATGTACTGAGACTGTCTTCAACCTGAAGTATGTCATATATGTATACAGTGATGATAGATATCATTAAAGATGAGGTACTGAGATAAATCACTGTTACCCATCTCTGTATTAATCTACCTGGGTTATGTTTTATTTCTTAAAAATTAGAGTGATAAATCTCCAGCATTTAACATCTATAAAAATAGCTAATCAAAACCTAGTAGATTTTGTTGTCTGAGAAAGCATGGCTGGTAATGTGTAGGGATACAATTCTCCAGCAGCTGTGACTAGTCCAGTACCAACTTCCAGAGGAAGCATAAGCACTGAGAGCTTAACAAAGGGAAAATAATATTTTAAGGTATTGATGAAAGAATGCTGTGGGCAGCTCGAATGTCTGACTAGATTAAGCAATCATTGTTGAAATTGCTGACCATCATTTTAACAAGCTGGGATGGCAAGGCAAAGAAGTAGGGCTGCTTATGAAAAAAATCCAAAAGGATATAACCTGATTCTGATCTCTAATTCTTAGAAAAAAAATCTTATTTCTGTAATCAACAGCAAATTTGTGTGATGGGGAACTAATGTCTAGTCTTTTGAGGAATAAATATTATATAATAAAACATTAGTTCATTGAAGATGTGGGGATAAAATCCGATGAATCTCCTCTGGGAGACCTCATGCCTTAAGAGGTGGACATTTTGTGATGTAAGATTCCTTTTGAGAGACTATAAGCTAAAATAAAACATAAAATAAAAAGCTAATGCAAAAAGGAGACTACCTTTATGATGGAAATACTCTGTCTTCATCCTCATTCACCTAGGGAAAATAAAGATCAGCTTTGAATTTACCTTTAGAATACTTCAGATCCACTTCTGAAACAGCGTACATGATAAATAACAAAATCTTAGCCTAAAAAGTCTTACTGTCTTGCTCTTCCACTAAGAAGCTTAAAAGTTAGTGTAAATGCTTGAATTACATGAACTTCGAATATTCTGAAAGCTAGAGCTGATTTCTTCTACATCCTCTGGAGATCTGAAGACAAATCTTAAGCCAGTTTTCACTAAAAGAAATTGTATTTGATTACCGTTAAATGTGATGTTGGACATGGTGCAGTAATATGTGAAATATTGGACTACAATAGATAAAGTTGCTACATTCAAAAACTTAGATATTAAGAGCTTAAAGATACTAAATATTGCCTGTATCTTTTGTAGCTGTGCTGCATATTAATAGCTAAATATAGCTAGAAGTTAGTTTTCTTTTTGTGTTGATTATCAAGTTAGAACAGGCAACACTGTGTCAAAAGAGACTGAATACTCTGGTTTAGACTTAGGAAGATCACAGTTTATATGCGAACAGTCATCTTGCTATAGTCTTCATCATTTTGTTGAAAACTTATATCTGATCAGTTCTTTTCCAATGTTCTTATGTTTCGTAGGTGTTGGCTAAGTTCATGTTGTTACAAAACTGTCACTTATGGTATTTTATTTTCTTTAGTTATTGTTCATATTATGATCTATAATGCAACATAAAAATGCAGAAAACAAAAATTACAAATAAAACCTCCTTAGCATAGAACTTATGAGTCATAAGCAGGAGCCTTATGGGAATTGATGTTGAATGAATTAGGAACACCAACTGAATCAAAATTAAATTTTCTCTCATTTGTCAGGCACTTAAGGTTTGTTTTCATTTCACCTTACTGCAGGCAGTTAGCTGAGATCTTGAAGTTAAAAGTCTAGACTCCCAGTAGCCCTTCTATAATCCAAAGAGAGGTAAGCTCTTGTTCACCTTAGATAAGAAAGACAAGAGGAGGTTCTCCCTACGTATCTGTCATTCTTCGCAGAATAGAAGGGCGACTAAAGCTGACTAAGCATTTGGGCTGTTAGATTACACAGGATTTCCTGCACTGTCAGACTCCATTGTGTACCTGCAGTCGTCGTGTTCTGCTCTGTGTACTTCTTGTTTGTTTGGGGGGTTTTGTTTGTTTTTCCCCTGTGGAAACGTGGAAATGTTGTGATATGTGATTGGTAAAAGGGAAACAGTGTTCACACAGATCTCTTGATTCGTAGTTGGCATGCGGGATGCAGCCCTGGGAAGCAATCTGAATGTCTAGAGCTTATAATTGCCTAAGTTTTTTTGACTGTTGTAGGGATGTGATTCATAGAAAGATTCTATGCCTGAAGTTTACAATTCTTTGCTTGCTTTAGTTTTTGAGATTATTGGGGTAAAACTACAGATGGGCAAATATTTTCCATGAACGGCCTTAGATGTATGTGTAATGGAATAGAAACACGCTTGCTTAAAAACATATTAATTCCTAAAGATGAAAGAAAAAGCATTAAAGAGATATGACCACTGAGTATTTGGATTGCTTCAAATTATGTAAAAAGGAATTTCATAAACAGGCTTCTCATTCTGAATTCCTATAAAAAAAGAGAAAATCTTGGAAACTATTTATTATACATGCAAAATGTACTATGGCTAAAATTTGATCATAGTTAAAAAGTACTTCCACTTTATAGCAAGTTCCTAAAAGATTTTGGCATTTTTTTAATGATGGAAATATATCTTTATTTGTGGTACCCCAATTCATAGCAGTTTACAACGGGTAAGATTAGTACAGCAGACTGTCCCTAGTGAACACCTCTGTGTACTCTGAGTGCCAGAATCACATGCTTTACTATAGAAATAGACATACTTATATTTTATAAGTCTATTATTACATAAGATTTTAAGAGCTGTCAGTATAGCTATACTGCTCTTATGTTTGATTTCAGTGGATTTGCAAAAAGTTTAAACACTGTTATGTAAAATCCCATTCCTTCCCTCATATTACCTTAATTCATTGCCTGCTTGCTATGATAGTTTGATTGTGTAGGGTATAAAGCTAATTTATCTCTCTCTTGCTATTGTAGTAGTTCTCATTTTCTTTATTGGAAAAGTAATTACTGCCTTTTGATACAATAACTGGAAAATTACTTTTTCTAATACCTCAGGTTATATCATCATCATCATAGTAAAAATCATTGATGCACCAAGAAGACTTTAGTGACTTTAAATTAGCTTAAAATAGCTGATACTGCTATAAAAAGTTATATTTGTATGGTCACTGTGTAACCTGCTGCAACAAACTTCAATGTTCTGTACAGAAGGTCATAGTTGGGAAAACGTTGACAAGTTTACTTTTCTGATATTTCACCTACTATTTTTATGGATTAAGGAATGTATCCAATTCTTTTAGACTATATTTGCTATTTTCACAGAAATTATCCCACCATCAAACATTTCTTGAATAATACAAGTTAAAGAAACAAAGATTTAGTGATCTAAAAGCAGATCTCTTCTGCAATTATTTAGATATAAGCCATAAAATATGGTTTAAGTGTTAAAAAAGAACAATGCAGTGCTGATAATGGCTTAAGATGATTGTGTGAGGTCTATGTTAACTACTTTAAAAAATGAGAAAACTGACGTTTTAAAATGTGTATCAGAAGAATTACTATGTAAGCACTTACACACTGGATATGGGAGCAATTAAAGCTGATGCAAGGAATTTTTGATTGCTCAGCTTTTGCAAATTGAAGGCACAATAAGTGATATAGAAAATAAAATTGTGACTTCTGGTGCATAGAGAACATACAACTGAATTTTCCTCTTGCGCTTGCTTAATTATGTAAGTCAGCGTAATGCATTTTTATTAACATGTTCATCAGGCAAAATAAGCTGTAAATAGGATTGTTTTCCTCCCTTTGGTTCTGTTGCCAATAATTATTTTGCATCTTCCTTTAGAGGTATGTATGTTTTAGGGTAAGCTAGAAAGAGTCATTACACATCCAAATGGGAAACAGCTGTGTGGGACAGGTAGAGTGTGACAGGCTCAAAGTGTCAGATCTGAGGAATTTTGTAGCAAGGTACATTGAATGTAGGAAACTAGATTATGATTAAAAAAAGAGAAAATTCTGTCATCATCTTTGGGACTTACTGCCTGATCAAATGTTGAGCCTTACTATGACTTCAGTGGGCCAGAGTCCAAAAGACTTGAATTTTCAGGTGTGCATGGAATAATACACCTGACATCGTGTGAATACTCTTCTGCAGAACAACAGCCATGATTTTTCAAGGGAAAACTGTGCAATACAGTATCATTTCATTTGATAATTACAGACCATTAGTAAGCCTGCTTTATTAATGATTATTACTGTCATTTGGCAGAATGAGGTCACCTGACTGGTATTTAGGCACTATTTTAACAGTAGATGTATTAATAATAACAAGAATAGTGGTGCCCCACCAGGGAGCTGGAATATGTTTAGGATCTCATTACTGAAATTAGTCATAATCTAAAATTAACAACAAAATCCCAAATCTTCTGGGTGGTCATCCTTTGTTTCAGAAAGGTAACTGCTTAGATTTTCTTTCACCCTAAATTAGTCTGTCATGAAACTTGTTCCTTTTGGGGATAGCTCCTGATACGCGCTGTGCCATTGCTGAGTGTCTGTAAATCTCCAGTTTAACATTTGTATCTCGAGGAGCTGCTATCTCAGTTGCTTTTCCAGCATGTGCATAGTCTGACAGTCCCACTGGACATGTGGAGGAGGGAGTTTCCAAACATGTAGCGATGTGTTGTCTGCGTCATTGCAGTTCAGGTAAACAATGCTGTCCTTCAGTCCGTACTGAACCTCAGTTCCCCTGGCAGTGTTAGCCACTATTTCAATCATGCGCTCTCAGCACAGGCAGAAACCTTAGTTCTTGGTGCTTCTTATCGTCAAGTATCTCCCCGTGGCTTTCCACAAGCGTTGATTTGATCTCATATCCTTTACTGCCATTTCTAATCTGATATCCAGTGTGAGATGCATCTGTGTTAAGACCTAGGGCTCGGTACTGAATTGCACTTGGTCTCTCTTGTGTACGTGTATGTTTGCTTCCTATGCAATCTGTTGCGTAGAAAGGCTCAGGCCAGATGCAGTGCGAAAGCAGGCCACGTTTCTTACTGGTCTGAGCTCTGAGATCTGCAGTCTCTGTCACCCTTGACTGGCCTTGACATAAAGGATCCCCTGTGCCAGGAATGGAGCAGTCGGAAGAGAGATCTTGTGACTCGAGGTTGCTCTGTGCCAGTTCCTAATATCCAGCTGTGGCTGCTAATGCTCAGTCAATACCATGTGTCTTTTACTAATCAGAAGACCCACTTTATCTGAGATATGACCGCAGTGGGCCAGTGGGTCCAAGCCTGTGTTGCGATATCGGTGTAGCCTCATGCACTTGCTGTGGTTTGTCCAAGAAGAGGGTGGATTTCAATGGCAAGGAACTGATCTATTTAAGCATAATTGGATGGAGATAACGGGGACCTTCAGGAGCTTTTGTAAAACGTGAAGTACTTTGGATGTTGCTTTGTGTTGGGCACCCTAAATTAGAGTCTGTATGTGGCAAGATTAGTAGAATTGAGAAAAAGATTATGGAGAAGTTTTATTGTCAAGTGACCACTTAAGACGAGTGTTTTATCTGTGTTCTGGTCTCTCACAAATTACGAAAAGAAAGTAAATTCAGTGTATGCTTGCTTTCTGACAGCATTTAATTTTTTTTTTTTTTGAGACATATATTTAGTATTATGATCTCTACTTGTAGTATGGCTTCTCACGTCTTCAATTGATCATAATCAATGATTTGCACAGAATGGTGTACAATTATCCATTACTATTTTGTGATATAATTTTAAAGAATGCAGTGTATGTGTAATTGCTTGTCCTCATCTTTTTGTATTTGTACTCTTAAATCCTGGCCTTTCTATTCTTTCTACCCTTCTCTGCAGCAGTGCACACATCAATACTAGTGGTAGAAAAGAAATTATGATGCCACCACACGCTTCCCAGGAGCTTTGGCTGAGTTAATGCTGGAAGTGTATTTCTAAGTGCAAGGTCATTCTCTCTTCTTTTAGTGTAAAAGATGCCAAATGCTCTGTGCTGCTTTTTGCCTAGCATTTGGCCTAAGAAATATGACACATCTCAGCCCAGGGATTTCCCAGTAATAAACTGTATGTTTTCAGTACTTTCGAAGTGAAGAAGATGGCAATATCTTTGAATCAAGAAACTGCAAATACAGAGGTCTTTCCCTGAAGACTTACATATCAAACATTTAAAATGGAATGGGAAAAGACAGTAAAGAGAGTCTCATCTGAAACATTTAGCAATGACACGGTTTACTTCTCTAAAGAACATTACACTGTGTTTCACAGAGACAAGCTAAAGCTTGTGTTGTAATGACTTCAAATTGTAAAATATCACCAGGGTTGTTTATCCATTGCATAACTCTTTTGACTTCAGTAGCCTTATGTATTTTCCACCAAAGCTCTAATTTGCCAGAAAGGAAGGAGTACATATTGTGACAGTTACGTTGTTCCAGTGTAGTGCTGGCTTCAAAATGTGTAGAATAATGGTAGGGATGAAAGAAAGAAGCTTTGGTGCTGTCAGTTACAAATGACAGGAAGAGAGAACAGTTGACTGGATGAACGATGTAGTTCTTACTATGAGACTTAGCCAGTAAGAACATTCCTAACTTTATTAGGCATCTTTAATAACAAGCAGAGAAAGGTGTCTGGTCTCTGCACACTCATTTCAGTGGTGCTTCAGCACTGAGAAGAGTCACTACAAGCAGAGGTTTGAGTGGGCAGCGTTTTCAGATCTCTTGAGGTCTAGAATGAGACTCCCTGGGGAGCTCCAGAAATAAAAAAAACTTAAAACAGCTGTTGCAAACTTGCATGTTCATTTGAATGTGTGTTGAATTAAGTCGTCGTAGCTCAATAAGGATTGTTTACCCATGTTAATATACTGCAAAATTCGTGTTCTGCAGGACATGTTTTCATAACTGTGAGATTTTAACCAACATCATCGCTTTCTTAGGAGGATGTGGGAAAATACATCAGAGAACCATGCTTGCTTCCGAGTTTATTGGTGGAATAATCTGGATGCATATAGCTGCTTTGAAGTAAAAACTCTGACTTACTTTTTTTGGACAGTGTTTTTGCTGTTGTTCACCTGAATATATGTGTGTGATTTGATAAATCTGTTGACTTTTAAGTTTGGGCTGATCTGTTTTTAGAATGGGATTTCTGATTATGAGAGCTGTTACAGCATTACTTTGTCAGTATTCTTAATAATGCATAATGTAATTGCCACTAAACATACTAATTATGCTCCAGCCTCTGTTACAGTAGACACGAAACCAACTGACCAGCATTTTTAACCAGCTGTGGTAGCTTCTGAGGTTGATTTACAATCTGAAAAAAACATGACAGATCCATAAGGCCAGAGAGAATGTAACAGGGATCTTAAGAGCATAGCCTAACATTTGCCTGAAAATGTGAAGCCCTGGGTACTACCTATGCATATTTCATTCAGGTCCTCAGCAACTGCATCCGCCTTTGAAGTTAGCTTTGCTTTGAGGAGGAGGTTGGACTAGATGACCTCCAGAGGTCCCCTCTAATCTAAATTTTCCTGTGATTTTGTGACTTTATGTTTAAACAGTTGTTAAATTAGATTATTCTCTAATTCATTTCTTTAGTGCTCTGACCTGAGTTACTGGAGTATGCTGTGCAGCTAATACTGTTAATAACTAGGGATGCAAGCTGGAAGAGTAGAACAAATTACTTTGATTTGATGTTTTTATAATAAAGGTTCCCAGTCTCTCTTGCATGTTCTACATAAGCAAGGAGGTTTTAAATGTTTAAAAACCGTAAAAAACTAGAAAGTTCTTTTAATATTTAGCCTGAAAATATAATTATATGATACTACAGTAGTACATCCTTTTAAAGGCCAAGTCACAGTTTAGTGCTTAGCAGAGCATATCTTTGAAGCTGCCAGTCTAAACATTTGAGCTATAGTGCAGGCTCATTTGGCTCAGAAGTACAAAAGAGGATGACAAGAAATAAGAGCAAATAAATCTCAGTCATGGGCTAAGCGGAAAGTCTGGAACAAGAAATCCTGCCTCTGAGATTTGGCTGCAAAACACACAGATAACTATTTCACCTGCTGTGGCTCTGTAGACAGGAAAGAAATGATAAAGCTGGCATGTTACATCATCAAACACAATATTCTTTATGGTTATATTCATGACTTTTTTCCCATAGGGAAGTATTCATGATGTAAGGGCATGAACTCAAACCACTTGGAAACTACTTTCTGCATGTACAAACTGACCTTTAATCACCAAAGATAATGGAATATAAAATCTACATTTGTATTAGGATAGTCACGCTGGCAGAAAAGAGAAGTCCCTCTGTAGCTTATGTCCTTTCTGACTTCAAATTTTATAACCAGCTTTAATGCTGCCCCTGTGTCAAAGATTGAAGGTACATGGTTTAATGTTAATGAAAAGCTGGACTTCAGATATTCCCTGGACAACTACTCTCAGAATTTTAAGTGTATTAAAAGTCAAAGTAGTTTTAAGTAAATTTACTGTTGAAGCTGACTGTTTTCCTCTGTTCTAAATTTTAAAAAATGATCTTCTGAAAAATTATTTTCCATGTTTGCCTTGGTCAAATTGAACTTGCAATATGTGCTGCTCCTGCAAATGTCTTTTCCATGGTGTACTGAAGCCCCTACTTCTTTTTTCTCTAATTGTTTTGCAAAATATTTTTGTGTTGTGACATACAAGAATTGTGTTGAATGGCGATGGCTAGGGTGAGCCACAGTTTGTTGTAGTTGGTATTATTCATTTGCTGAGTTACAAAAAGAAAAACTATAAATGATGTGAAAATAATTGCAGTGATCAAAGCCTCGATGTGATGCCCATTCAAGCAGTGGGAATCTTCCTGCTGATTTCTGTCTACTTTTGATCAGGATCCTCACATAGCTGTTGAGACCTTGCATTTATATTGTCTTTACTGTTATTACTGCCATCTGCTCCACTCGCTTGTCATGTCACGTTTAACATTAGATCCATAAACTCTTAGGGTGAAGGTGACCACGTCTTCCTTTGCTTCTACTATAGCAAATATGATGATCCTTTAGTCTTGACTAAATTTAGGTCCTACAGAGAAGAAAAATAATAGTAATCTAACATAATTTTATATATTCGTGTGCTTATTCACGTCTGCTACGTATGCTTTAAACTTGTATCTGTTCAGACTTGAACAGGGCACATGCAATTGCTTTTTGAAACAGGAGGCTCTGATACGATGAAGTTATGTATATCCTTAGAAATATAACTTGTGTTCTTCCCCTTCATCCCCTCACCCAGTTCCATTAAATATAAGCAGAACTTAGAATCATAGAATCATAGGTTGGAAAAGACCTCTAAGATCATGAAGTCCAACTGTCACCCCAACACCACCATGCCTGCTAAACCATGTCCTGAGCTTGTTGACAGGCATTCAGTATGTAGTGTCCGAAATGAAGCCATGTAGCCAGTCTTAGCAGAGACTTAACAAAGGTTGCAGTTGTACATTTTCCATTTTGGGTACAAATGTTGTCATGGGAATGGACTAATGTCCTGCCATCTTCTGTCCTTGTTATAATCTTTTTTTCACAAAGAATGTCATATCAGAGTTTTAATGTCTTGTATAATCTGTGAATTATATCATTGTGCTCTACTGCTTTGACCTTTTCTACATGCTGTAATTTGATTGAGTAGCCATTCCACTGCTCGCTTTTTAACTGCATTATTATCCCATAGGGAATGTGTAGACGGGGCAGACATTCAGAATATACTCCACCCTCATTTTGACATCAACTGTCAGTCTTTTCATTGCTTTACAGGGCTGTTACTCAGGCTTCATATTCATTAATTGGTATCTAAAAGGGAAAGTAGCCTTATCAAGGAATGTTATAAAGAGAGGAGCTTTGAAGGAACGACGTGTACCAGAATACTGAAAAGTCAAAGTAGCGTTGCAAAGGTAACATACTTCTCAAAGTGGTGTAACTACGTATGTTCCCAGCTGACACAGAATTAATCTGTGCTGTGACAAAGGTGATATCAAAGTGGAAAAAGAAATAATTTTCACCAGTTCTCATTATGATCTGGAGATAGCACTCTTGTGGTCTCAATGCCATAATAATAGCAAAAGGTATGATGAATGGGAGGCAGCACCAGACATTTTGAAGGGATAAAAAAAATAATGCTACAATGTTATGAATACCACATCTGTGGCTGAATGAGATTCAGGTATGAAAAGTGTAAGAAGAATGATTCAATTTCACACTGTTTTCATTTGAATGTTCATCGAGAGTGAATTGTTTCACTTTCTCTGATGCCTTTACAGAGCGATGTCAGTATGCTGTGCAAATGCTTGTTATCTGGCACGTATATGTAGAGTGCTTTAGGTGTATTTTGCCCTTCTATTTTGTTCAGCTTACTTTAGCTTGTTTACTGTACAAAAGAGTTTCATGAGCTCTTGTACTTAGTATGTGCTTTGAAACTGAAGAAAATCATAGAATACGTTATGACTCTGAAACATGATTTGTAAAGTACAATCAGTTATGGCTAAGGAGAAACTAGTTGTGAAAAGTCGAGATAGATTAGGAGCACAAGTTATTTACAGTGTAAACATAAGTGTTTATCAGTGATGTTGACTTAGAATCAAAATTCTTAAATCTTACAGTTACTGTGTTTTCATCACTTAAAAAGTTTGAAACAACTTTTAAGTCATAAGAAAAAGTATGAATATACTATTGAAATTAAGCCAAGATATTCTGAAATTTGGCAATGTATTTCTGACTCTTCACCCTACTTTGGAACACCTAATATTTTTAATTGCCAGCAACAAAAATGTTTGTGATACAGAGAAACATCTGCCTTTCACATCTGCTGATGAGTGACTTCAGAAAAGTCTGCCTCTAGGCTGTTTCTTCCCTTTGTGTTTGTATCATTCCTTTCTTACCTTGGAAGCCCTTGAGTGCAATGTTTTCTTATGTGAAAGAGGACATAAAGAAGCTCACATTTAGGTGTGCCTGTAGGCTGTACCATAATACATACAATTAATCTAGGCAAAATTTACTTAGACTTCTGTGTGAAAACAACTTGGATATGGAAACCTTTTTTGAGAATTAGTATTTCACAATATATGTGGGATACAATAGTGTTCAAATACGTTGTGCATATAAATCCTATAATGTGCATTGCATAAACTAGTTGTTTTTCTGTAGTTAGCTATACAAAAGTTGACATCTTTGCTATGTTGTATAATAGTTTATGATTAAACATATTTGATAACATCAAATTCTACTAAAGCTTTACCATGCTGTCCTTATTGTACTAAGTGATGTACAATTGCTTGTGAAAACACAATTGCTGCTCTGAAAATTTTGCAAACTAAATACATATACAAGTAAAAATAAAAAGCAAACCTAGTTAGGTTACTGAGGTTAACTTTTAAGTAAATGGTTAGAAAAATATCTGCAAGAAATATACTTCTGATTTTAAGGAGAATTGGAAAGTAATGCTTCTGGTTTCAAATGCAGTCTGTTCTAAGCTATTATGCCCTTCTCTGCTGACCATACTCTAATGAAACTTGCATGTACTGTTTATGAGCCACAAGCCAGCTCAATTCAGATTACATTAGTTAAAACCAACCTCCTGTTAATTTTCAGTGAGGATGCTGTGGTATAAAGACCATAACAAAGTTATGCATTTAGTAAATCAGAGTATGATATATGATGATGCAAGGAGGGATTTGAGAAGAGGTAAAGATGGTAAAAGTGAAAAGGAAGTTCCATAAAGGAATATAAATGCAGGAGAATGCTTGCAATTAAAAAACCATTTCTCTTAAATCTTCCTATCAAAACCAAAAGATTTTCAGCCACTTTTGAACTAATATTTTGGTAGCACTCATTTTGCAGATCAGAAACAGTAGTGGGGGTTACAGAGTTACCATTGTCCATATACATTGCCACTGTAAAAGAATGATTTTTGTCTCTTATGCTAGCAGCCATGCCTGTAAGCTGGAGCATCTACAAGCTGCCTTCTGCCTTGCTGTTTAATAATATGCAAAAGAAGCTGAAAGGCTGTGGAGGAACCAGGCCTTAGGCTGAGCTCCCTACACATTGTGTCCAAATGTGTCACACTATATCAATGCTGTGACCTGGCTTTGTGAGAATTGATTGTCCTTCAGCTACTCTTTGGTGTATCTGCACTCTGAACACAGATAATAATTCCCATTACTTGTCTACATCTGTTTGTTTCCATGGGGTTGATGGTTACAGACACAGAAGGTTTGAGAACAAGATGACCTTGTTGATGGATGCGTGAGGGCGTTCCCTGCGGTCACTGGGACTCTTCCTATCGATTTGACTGGGAGTTTTGTTCAGCACTACAGTTTGCAGAGACCACATCAGAGGAGAGGGAAAGATGGGTGTTTCACTTGTAACTAGAAACCAAAAAGTGCATTCATGGGCTAAGAAGGATGTCTTAGAGTTTCATTCACTTCTTAGGATTAATGGTAAACAAAAGAAATTTTAGGAGCTTCTTTGCGTCTGTCTTCAGTTTATTCTTTTTTAATGTATTCACTCTCTTTATTGCTATTCATTTTCTGTCTTTTCCTTGGCTTTTGTACACTTACTAACCAATCAATCTCTCTCAAAACTTCCCTAGAAGATTGTCTTTTACAATAATTTGCTATAATCACCCATCTTAGTGATACACTGCAGAAGGCACAATAGCTCCAAAACCAGACAAATAATTGGTGCTTATTTTCAGACAGTTTTCATTTATGTGATTTTTCTTTTTTTTTCTTCTTTCAAATGCCCGTAACTACTTGACTCTTCCAAGGTCTCTTCAATGTGACTCTGCCTTAGGAAGATGAATCACTGTTCTGACCTTCAGTTCTTTCTCCTCATTTTGATGAGGCAGCTTTCCGTTTTGTAAAACAGAAAGCTGTTTTCACTTGCAAAATCATGTTATTGTGCCAGTCAAATTGCACAAGTCATAGCAGGATGAATCTCTCTGATTTACCATGAATGCTAAGGGAACATTTAAGGAATCTTGCTTTGTGTGTATGTATATCTGGCTTTTCTTGTTTGTTTTTGAAAAACAACTCAAAACAATTGCAACGCAAATCCTTTTTTTTGTTTATTTTTGTATTTTTTCATTAATTAGTTGGGTAATTTTGATGCAAATAGCTCTTAGCGAGCATTTTAAAGTTGCTTTAAAATGTTTGAATATGCACAATCATTTCCCTTAGGTAAAAATCAGATGTTCTGACAAATACACATGTAAGGTTTTCTTGATTTAAGATTAAGGGGAAAATACAGTTAATGTTTAAAAAAAATGGTCCTTCTTTTGATGAAGCCTACTAGAAAGCAAAGATATTCCACACAGAGGATTCTGTAAAATTGCTAATGTGAATTGTATGTGTTTTTGCATTGAACTTTTAGCAGTAAAAGGAAGAAAAGTGTTTATTATAATAAACTTCAAATGAATTTGGGGGAAAGAAGTGCATCAGTCCCTGTAGTTCAAGTAGTATTTCAAGAACAGAACTTCTGTGCTTCCTAATATTTTTATTTCCCATTGAATGACCTTAGAGAATTGTATTTAAGCCTCCATTGCTATTTTAAACTTTGCACAAATAATGAAGCTGGGTTAGTATACTCTGATCCTTTTAACCTTTCCATAATTACATACTTACCACTGTGTCATAAAAAAAAAAATCTGAGTTATCAAATTTTGTAGTGATCACCATTGCCAGTACCACTGTGTTTTGCTTGTTACAGTGCTAACAATTTTTTTACTGTATGGCCTATCAGAGACATATCGTTGTCAGTGCACATAGGTAAATGGACTTGATTTTTGGCCTTCTTTAATTGGGAAACACCTGAATTATGCTGAATTGTTTAGGCAAATTTCAGTTATTTTTGTATCTGGGGGAAAAAATGAAAAAGAACAGGAGATCTAACTTGCAGGAACCAGTACTCACCTGGCCAGTGATGTGACTCCAACCCACAATAACAGTATTTGCAAGTCAGTTCTATTTGGGGATTTTTGTAAGACTTGTTCCAGTTTTATACAGTTTCCGTGTAAAGCTGCATCATTGCATATTTGTTTTTGTGATCAGAGGGAAGCAAAGTGTTGATCTGACAATGTTTAGAAGGCGACAGAAATCTGGAATGGTTTCAAGGTGGGTTGTAATGAGGAATTAAGTTTTTCCTCAGAGCATTACATTAAGTGTGTGTGTTGAGACAGTAGCATCTGTATGTGCCCACTCGATTTCCTGTGGGTTGTCTCAGCCTGGTAGATCGGGTGTGGGGGTTCCAGCAGGGACGTGTGTGATGCGGGCTGCTGTAATACCAGAAATATGCAGCTATTCTGTACATGTGCCCTAATGGCAATGACACAAAATAGCACCAGGAGGCAACAGATGGCCTTTGGGATGCCTTCTCAGATGACACTCACAGGGACCACTTTTAGGATATTATGAGTTTTGGGATGTCTTGTGCTTTTCATGAAGTATTTTTGATTATGCACACAGATGTGAAAATGTGAATCTTGGGTTTATTCAATTTAAAAGCCAAAGTGAATGAATTACAAGTTAGTGTTAAATCTGAAGAATTTTAAGTGATTTTTCATGATCCTTTAAAGCCTCTTTCTTGATTTTTTTTTTTTTTTAGTTGTCATTATGGTAAATAGTTGTCAGCTTTTATTTCATCTGAACTTCCTGTTCCTCTGCAGATTATCCAGCTTTCACAGGCAAGAAACTACTTCTCTCTTCCCTTTTCTTTCCCCTCTCCTCTTCTCCCTGCTCCTTCCTTCTTCTTTTGAAGAGGAATTCGAAGTTCTTTAATTAGAGTGTAATACTAGAGAGAGACAACTGTAATTAAAAAATTGTATTCTATTAAATCATTACTGGTTTTTTTGGTTTCAGGGGTTCAAGAAACTTGCTGTTGCAAAGCACTATACCCTCATTTATTAGAAAGATCTCCAGTACTGACTTGTTTCCCATATTATTTTCTTTCTTCACTTTCCTTATAGGGAGTGATTTATAGTGCATTTTATTAGCTGTGTGATGGGTAATAAACACAAATGCAGATACCATTCTTTGTCATATACCCACTATTCCAGTATTTCAAATCTATGAAACTGGTTTGAAACTGGCTTTTTGTTTTCATACTTAGATTGCCCTAATTTATAGTTCTGGTGAGACCTATGTAACAGACACCTAGTGTGAAGAAACTGTATTGCTCTGAATCCTGTAGAGCATTTCACATTTTCAAGAGGATTCTTCTCATAGACTTAGTTTTCATTGTTGGCCCTGTGTTCCTGATAGAAACAACCCTGCTTCTGTTTGAGTGCATTGTAAAATTTTTAAAGTTGTGGGAAACTCTGGAAGATCATTAGAAACAGAAAACATATTAGTTATTCTGTGCGTATGCTTTCTCCAACAACATGAAGGCACAGGATTTCATCAAAGAAAAGCATCAGAATGCTACTTAATGAGGGAGGAAATTAAGTTACAGAGAAATAGAAAGTCACTAAAATACTAAATAACACTTCAAATAATTTATTAGAGAAAACTCTGAAATTGGGCTAATGGTATATCTTGATAAGGTTTTAAGAATAATGTGTTATTCATATCTTCTGGAAAAATTCAATAACAAGAAGGATTTTGTGTCCTTTATGCCTTTCCTGCGTTGATTATTTCTCATTGTCTATTACATCTTTGGATTCTTTAACTTTTTAAAAGCAGCTGCATGAGAAACTCATTTTAGATGCCTGTCTAGTTTAAAATTATTGCTGTCTTATGCTTTAATAATTGTTGGTGGTAATTTATTTGCTATTTGCACATAGACCCTCTGGATTTGGTAGTTTATGAATGTTTTAAAAGTTAAATGGATCAATTTTATCTTTTTTCATTATTTTAATTAGATTATATGAACTCCCTTCCTTCTACGGACCATAATCTTCACACACGCTGGGTTTTTTTCTGTTTTCTCAGTTCGGGAGTATAAATCCAGATGCTAGCATACACCACATCATTAAAAACTGACTTAATGATCATTGCCTTTCAGACCCAGATGACAGGACATTAGGAGAAGATGGAGCATCTTAGTACTTCAAGCCCTTCCTTCTCCTTCAAACACTGCAGCTGATGGCACTGTTTGCATAGCAGAGTCACCGTGTCCCAGAAAGAGACGGTAGCCCCCGCTGTTTTGTCTGCCAGTAACATTGCTGTACCTGATCCCAGTCTAACATCAAGGAAAGAATGAGACGTGTTGCACTGTTGGTCCCGATTGTGGCACCAGACTGTGGTTACCTGTTTGGGAAGATGCTGGACATGCTAGGCTCTTGAACTGATGTAGGAATCCCAACACCATTGAAGTGTAGATTACAAGTGAACTTGCACTATACTTAGTTTAATTTCTTAATCAATATATTATAACACCTTGCAGCACAGTTGTCTGTCTCAAGCTGACACTGAGGAGTTGGTGGAGGTCACTGTGAAAGGAGCCACATCACTAGGTCTGAGAGAGAAACAGCTTTTCGCCACTCCCCAATTTCTTCAGAGGGGAAGGCTTGCTTTATATGTTGGAAAGTATCTTCTGTGCAGCCACTCTCTCTCTGTCTCTAGTATGCTTGCTATATCTATGAATGCTTGCTAAATGGAAAAATAATGATGTGAATTGTTAGATTGTTAAACTGGTTTGACCTGGTACAACATACCATGTTTAGTGTACTATCTCTTATGAGCTCTGAAGGACCTTTTTGTATTCCTGCAATGGAGTTTATTGGTTATCTCTCAAACTCTTCTATTTCTGCAGTGCCCCTAGCATGGTTTTCTAAGGAGCTAAGACAGTTGCACTGTCCCCTATACTCCCAAAGATTTTAAACCTGTTAGCTAATTCCATCTGAGTTTGACAGAAGTTTTGTTGAGATTCAGTCCCCATATGTTCTGTGGAAAAAATTCGTGGTTGGTCAGAGGGTAGGCACTGACTGCCTGCTGCAGTGGGAAAGGCAGGCAGAGCTCAGTGTGTGTGGGGGCTGTAACTGTGGGCTGGCAGCTGGTGTGTCCACAGCCCTGTCTGCATGCTATAAGCTGGCCACTGCCTGCAATGTCTTCAACTTGTGGTAGTATCCATGGAAATGTTAATTAATTAGGAGTCTTCACAAATCAGGTGTTAACTTCAAGTTTATAGACGAATGTGGGGGTTTTTTTGAGTGTTCGGGTCTGTATTTCAATTGTGGACCTGTTGTGAGTGTGCGTAATGAAACGGTACATTTTTCAGTATTCCCTAAATTGCTGATTTTCTTCCAAATTCACCAGCCAATCCATTCTTTTTTTTTGTATTGTTTTATGGTACTTGGAGGCATAGATGGTTAAATGATTCTCAACCTGTGTGAACTTTGAAATGCTCACGCCCTATCATTACAAGGCAGTAAGAAAGTCAACAGTATCTCCCCTTGGAGATTGTGTGATCCTTGCGGTAAGATTAGTCTTTCCCTATTAGAGTTTCTGACTGAACTAATAGTTATCTTGAGCTGAATACTTACTTCTTCCTAAAATACCCTTCCTTGAAAAATTGTAAGGACGAAATCTGCAGGAATATGTCTTTTCTTTCTTTTGTCCAAATTATCTCAGGGAACGGGATTTTCTCAGGATTTAGGTATAGTCAAACCAACAGTCTTGGGAGGAACTCTTGATAGCTGGGTATCTCATTAGGTGATCCTTACCTGTCACAGGAGATTTGCCTCCAATGTTTCCTTTCTTCTGGAATTGATGACCATCTTCCATTGCCATTGATTTTGGTAGCAACAAGATTCCAATCTTAGAGTCAAACAGCAAGCCGTATGAAAATATGAGCTATATGGGTGAAACAGTTTCCTCCTATGTAATTGAAATTCAGGGTCTATAAAGTCAGCAGCAATGCACCCTATCTGCAGAACTGTAATATAACCTAACTGTATTGCCATACTTATTTGCATTAATTGTATTCCTTACTTGCAATCCAGTTCTAGTGCAGTCTGCTAAAGGGTCTTGACTTTCTCTTCTCTGAGCAAAGATGACTGAAAACAGTTTTGAAGGTAAAACTGAAATTTGACTGGAGTGGTCTATAACTGAGTTTTTTGTACGTTTGCTTCCAGTTCCTTTTGACAATCCTTCTAGGTGTAAAAGACTGTTGTGTGTCTACCATAAGTCTGATGTAAGGAAAATTATTTTGTCTGGGATAATTCATTACTACCTTGTGGAGCTGCATTGAAAAAATCCTGCCTTTTCCTCCCATGGTGTCTCAAAAGGAAGTGGCTGTAATTTGAGGGAGCAGAGACTATCGTTTGCTCAGATGCTGTGCTGATTGGGCCACAGAAATATCTCACAGATATTTAGATAGCTCGGAGTGTTACAATTTATTGGAAAAATAGTATCAGGAGAGATCTCAGAGGCTTACTCATAATGTTGCTTTTATTTTGTTTGAAGTCTGATGGAGGAACCGAGTGTAAATAATTAAATTCTAACGATGCCAAACTCCTCCCTCTGTAAAACAAACGCAGCGCTGAGCTCACATCTGGTAGTAGTGATATTTAGAAGAAATATAGTTTATAGGCTGTGTTGGGACCTTCACTGTTGGCTGTGTGGAAGGAAATTAGTAACTTGAAATGTGTTAGCTTCTTGAATGTTAATATGTAGAGTGCCTGATATGGAGAACTACATTTTCTGTCGATGCACACAGAGCCTGTCAAACCGAACTGAGTAATGTCATGATTCTGCTGAGGCGCGGGACTGTCTTCCCTGCTGACTTACTAGGTGAGAAGGGCAGTGAAATTTATTCACAGCATCTTGCTGGAGCCTTTGTCCAAAGTCATGCTCCGATCCTGTCAATAGTGATGTTCTTATGTGGATGTGTACACTTATGAAATCTATAGTCACCTGCCTCCTCCTGTCAAGTTATGTTTTGAAGTCTCCTTTTGGGAAACTTTGATTCCAATTGGAGATGAAAACTTGATAAATAGAAAATACATGGCCTCCATCCTAAATTTTTAAGCATTAAAGTCCTATGAGGTGTTTATGTAATGAACATTTCAAGCTAAACCTGTTCTTTCTTTCCCATTTTTAATGTACTTCAGTTTGTTAGGGATCAGCAATGGAAAAGGTATGTAATGCCATGCCTCCAATGTGAATGTGTACTTGCCATGATGATGTGCTGGACCTCCCCCTTGAATTAATGTGGTATACATGAATTTGGTGCACAACTGACCATGAATTTTTGATCTTACTCTAAGCAACAGTTTTAATTTTTTACTATTTTAAACTACTGCTTAAATTAGCAACATTTGGTGGGAGTAGTCTAACAGTAGTTTGAAGATAATGAAATCAGCCCTCCTGCTATTCTCTCTAGTTTGGATTTAAAAATTCACTGTGTGAACTTTTAAACTGCTGAATCTCTCTTATATATCCATTTTTCTGATTCTAAAGCAAGGGATCCAATAATCACCTCTGTGGAAGAGCTGTGCTTCTCTAATGAGGGTTTTCCAAGAGTTATTATAGGCTTTTGGTACACACTGAATATTTTTGTGCTTACTTAAATACCCAAGCATTGACTGTTTTTTCTCATTATTTTCACAAGTTAAAAATCTTCACTCAGAAATACCATGGATTCTCCCCCCCCTCCCCAAATATTAGCTGTATGAAGCAGCAGTACAGAAAAAAACTGTAAAAGGAGCGTAATAGCTTTGCAGTATGCGCAACACATCTCTTCTTAACGGCATCAGCCTATGGTTTGTGAAGTGCCCTGAGTTTTGCAGGCTTCTTTCTTTGTGGTCTGAGTCTTTCAGGTACTGTGATAACACTTGAAGAATTTGCTGAAGCATGTCAGAGACTCATCTCCTTTTCATACCTCTCTGAAGTTCCTTGGCTCAAATTAAAACAGAGAATCTGGGAGAAGATTAGAGGGTCAGGAGAAATCTGTTGGCTCATTTAAGCCTCCTGTTTTCCACTGCTATAAAAGCAGTTTTATTTTATTTTTATTTCTCAGTCTTTATCCTTTAATAGTACAAACCCAGAGCAGAGGAACTCAAAGAAAAATAAACTTGTTTGTCACTTGGGACAAGATGTTCATGTGAGTTTCAAAGCATTTAATATGTTGCTTGCAAATGTTAGTTAAGACAGAAGATTGCTTTGACTGAGCAGGTTTTCAGACTGCTGCTGTTTGTAGCCCTACTGGTAATAAATGATGGGAACAGTGTTTGATAAAAATATCAGAACTAATTCATGGATTTCTGCTAAATTCTGCTGCAGTAGCGAGATGTGCCAGCTTGGTGGGAATCTGTCCTTCATTTGTTCATAAACAGTGGCTTGAACGTCAGCTCTTGAGGATCTAGTGATACTATTCCTTGAACAACAGCTGCAGTTAAAAATATTTTTGTATATTTGTAGTAACACAATTTTATTGTTTCAGAAACTTTCCTTTGGTTAGGAGGATACATAAAATCCTCAGTAGTCCTAGTCTTGGACATTATAGGATCTGGAGCCCATTTTCCTAAATAGAGAAAATGGAAGAATCATTTTCTCTTGTTGGTCCTAATAAATGATCCTGGCACTTTCTCGTGCCCCCATCAGATACACCGCATGTCTCCCAAAGGCCTCTTCCGCAGTTGTGTCACTGCTCATAAAGCTGCACTGGGTAATTAAAAGTGTTTTAATAAGGACATAAAGACAGGACAATCCTGGTGAGGATTTTTAAGGCAGCTGCTCCATGAACAGTATACTTTGTTCCTTTTCTTCCATGGAACTGAAAGTACTTAATTTGGTGACAGTTGCCAGGCTTTCTCAGGGAAATTCTCTTTATTTCAAGTGGTTGATATTGGCAGTTGTAGAACAGGTTTTACTTTCAATCTTTGATGCCGTGGTGAAATTCCAAGTGGCCATGGTGTGATAAATGTGAAATCTTGGGTGTCCATGGCTGTTGCCCAGTATAAAACTAAATACATGTCCCAAAAGCTTAGTGTACTGAGGAGTTGTAGAGTATGCAGAGATTTGCAAAAGTGCAGCAATTACAGCTAAGTCAATTAAAGGTGGTTAATTTTAAATAAGTTTTACGTGGTAGCATTGATTGGATACATTCACCTAAATCACAGGAAGAATTAAAAGTCAGCCACAGTTAGCATTTTGCGTTTACCTGCAATAAATAAACAGTAATTTTATTTAGAATGTCTGATGTTCAGTGTAGAAAAATTATTTGTCTACCAAGAGATCGGTCAAATGAGGGACAGGACCCCAGTGTAAGAAAATAAAGTGCTATTGGAGAACACCAGGACAGTCTGAGTTTTATCCTGGATACCTTTTACTTTTTCTGGCTCTCTAGGTTTAGAGTTAATCTATAAAAGGAGAGTGCTTTGCATTAATTAGGTTGCCATCTAAAGCTGTGTCGTGAAATTTGCAGAGCAATTGAAGTTAATGAGTTTTCTCACAAATGCAGCTGTGTCCTCCTTTACACTGCCGTTGGTACAGTCTAGCCACAAGCAGGCACTGGAATCGGAAGCCAAGGGAATTACTTCCTTTGTAGTAAATAAGTGATGGCAGGTGCTTACACATAAAATATGATGTGTGTGTATATATACATGTATATATGGAATCTGTGTGTATATGCACATGCATATATATACACTGATGTGACTACTTCATATATAAAAACAATATATGTGTGTTTAAGCATTTGCCAGTACTAATTTATATATAAATATGTATACCTGCACAGTGAATCAGAGTAAAGGACATTTTATTCATTTAGTAGCTGCACTCAAGTAATAAAGCAATTTTGTAGGTCAAGAGCAGTGTTATGTAGATACTGATGTTGCCTTCTGGCCTTATCACTATTGTCATCTTGTTAAAACTACAGAACTTGTGGTTTTAGCAAACATGTCTCATCAAAATGTTTCGGAAGACTCCACAGTTTAACTGCAACTTTTCTAGCCACTCTTAATAACAATGTGTAAAATAAAGCATGTAAGTATTTTTTTCAGTACTGGATTCTACATTTTCAAGGAAAAGAAATTATCTGCCACATGAGATAGTATTCAAAATACAACTTGTTTCTATAATAAGTGATATAAAGGACAGGTATCTTATTCTAAATATTGTAAGCATTCTAATAACCATGTGAAATCATTGTAATTTGTTATTAGCTTAGCCCATTCACTGGAGAACAAGTAATATTAAAAAAATCAAATTTAATATAAAAAACGGACAGGAAATTTCTTTTAAAAGCTCAGAAATGGAGATCTGCTTAAAGCAAATATAAGTCTAGAATATGAAATTGAAAGGGAAGAACATAGGTTTAATTATGGGATTAGCTGTCTCTGGTAGTAGTTCACTTTAGAATATATCAGCATATTACAAAAGTATCTTGTAGTACTTCAAATATGGGAAGAGAGGTAATTACACTGATCCCAAATTTTAAAAAGGAAAAAGGTGTGTGTTAGGGAGGCTACAAAATGTAGTCAGTTTAGGAAAGCTCGGTTCAATTATATGACATCTTAAATGTCAGCCTAATGCAGATAATAGGATAATGAGGCATTTATGGAGATTAGATTTTAAGTTACAAATGTACTGCTTTCTAGCCAGCAAGATTGCACACAGAAACAGTGGGGTCATTCAGGAAGTAGAGATGTTCATAGTGTAAAAGAGAAGGAATTGAACTTTGCTAGGCTTAATGGATTTTACTTGTGTTCTAAAGGCTTCTTATGTCCTTTTTAAAAATAGTTCTTTCTGTAGCGCAGTTACACTGCGGTTTTAAAATGTGTTCGTCTCCTCTGTCACAGGGACCCAAATTTCACACATTTCCAAATCCTCCTTAGTCCTGTAGGTCCTTTTGAAAGATGGGGTTAATTGATATGCCCAATCAGCTGCAAAGAAGCAGGGAGTTTGCTAGGTAAGACGTTTGCCATCAGGTGGCACCTTGTGGTGTAACCTGGCTTGAAGTCCTTCATGTGTGGGAGGCCTACCTTGTTCAACTAGCTCATCTGTTCTGCTGACTTTTTTACTTAGCTCTGCAAATGCATGATGCAGTTTTAATTTCCCATCAGAAAATTATTGCATGACTTAGAAAAGTGAATTTCTTTCAGAAAAACAAAGAGGTCAGAGCTAGAAAAGTTTGTTACTAGCTTTCCTCAGTAGACTGGAGAAATAAAATTGACGTAGAGAGTATAAAGGGTAGAGAGAGATGTTGTAATATAACATAATGTGTAAGTGCTGGACTTTCTGTTGGCTTCATATTTGGATCTGGTCATATGTGAAGATTATGAAGATAATGGAATGTGACACAGAAGGAAAACCAGAGAAAAGATGAGGAAATTAAGAAATGAAACCATCATACAAGAACAGAAAATGCATGTATTGCAGCAAATAGAGATATGTTTGAAGAGGATGCTAGTAACCAGCCTCTTGTTCTGTGATTGTCTGTAAAGGACTTGAAGCAGAATTGGACCAGACCTTAGATCATGACTGATCGTGGCATGGGTTGGGTTTTGATGAGGGCAGGGGGAAGAATTTATTGTGCGATAAGATGAAAGCTGTCATTTTAGTTTCATTAAATATGCAGTTACCTTTAAAGCAAAATAGTAACTTCAAAAATGTAACGAGGCAAGTGGATAGGGTTTTTTGTTTTAAAATATTTTTTAGTCTTCTTTTTTCTTGACACTAATTAGCAGTAGCTGCCTGTGTCACAGAGGTGAAAGGTGTATACAAATTCTCTTAGACTGTGAAAAGAATATAAAGCATGCTGTCTTCTCACCTGCTGTTCCTTACTGCTAGGATGGGACTTTTCAATCCTAGCATTTGCCATCAGTTCGAAGAGCTTGTTTATTTTGAGCCTGCTTTTTCTTCTATGCATGTTGAAGATTTCACTTTCTCCAGTTCTTATCGTCTTTTTTCCTCTCACAAATTTATTATCAATTTTCACTACTTTCCCAAACACACCCTCAAAGTCCATTTGTTCTCCTCTGGATCTTTTCCCTGCTCATGGTACCTTGTCGATGGCTGTTCTTAGGAGACTGTTTTTAACTTGGAAGAAAGTGGCTTAATGCTGCTTTCCGGGTGATTTCTTAACTGTTCCTGACCTCACTGAGAGGTGAGCACTTACAGATTTGTAGTGATGGAGTCCAGACTGTCCGCTTTGATCATCTCACCCAACCTTCAGTACATCATGAACTATTACATTTCACCCTGTATAACTGAATATCCTTCCCCACTCACCCACTGAAACATATCTTCTCAAAAGACATCCTGTTTAGATTCACAAACATCCTGGGCATTTCCTTGGTCTCTTCCTGTTTGGCTTCCAAAAATGTGTATTCCTTTTCCAAGATAAATTAATCTGAATATATCTTGCTCTCTAATGCACTGTTCCGTTTGGTAATGAAGATGTAGCCCCTGACCCTCTATAATAGTTGGAGTGTGGTGACACAGCAGTTGAGGCCTTTTGCTACAGATTCAGAGTGGTGAATCTGTGATTTGTCCCAGTTACTTCCTGACCACCAGTCGAAATCAGATATTTGGACATAATGTTAGTTATGTTGTGTTCTCAGAGAAAAACTGACATTGTTGAGGGGGATAACTTCAGTCTTACACTTACTAATCATCTCTCAAACTTTTTTGAGAAGATTAACAGATACACGTTTTTACTGTGTGGAGTGAACTGCAGAGTTGGAAAACATAAGATTACATTTATGGGACTATTTTTTTCAGCTATGGTGCTTTCTTATCTGTCAAGCTATAAGCTTTGTTCTGTAAAACCTATTTTTGGTGAAAACCATGTTTGCTTGTCCTTTGTTCATCATCCTGTAATTATTATGAGATTCAGCCAAATGTCACCTTTTCCCTAATTTTGAGTGGAACTGCAATAAAATTCACTTGGCATTAGATTTCAGGCCATTCCTTTTAACTTTCTCAATACTTACTTGATACAGTCTTTAATCTTCTTAATACTTGTCGTACTTGCCTTAAAAAAAAAGTAATCGCTAATAAAGACCAGAGGAGGCTTGAGTTCATGTTATCCAGACCAGCTTATTTTAAAATATTTACCCTGTTTGATATGGTGTAATGTTTACACTATTTGTGCACTGTCCTACTTCTTACCAAAGACAAAATGGAAATAATTATGAAATAAATCTCTTGTATGAATAATTTTTAACAATATATTATTTTGATAGAATAATTTTTCTTGTTATTATCTATTTTTATTGTTAATGCTTCTCCTGCCTAGAATTCTCAAAACCCCAATATTTTTAACTCTGCAATGATTCACTTCCTTTTTTGTCTTTCCTGTATTTTCTAAATGTATTTTTCCCCTGCTTCCTATGAGTTGCTCCAGGGAAACTCTTACTCGTTCTCACACTGCACCTTTCTTGGTCATGAAATTCGGTATTAAGATCATCTAACAATCTCTTTCCACTCCCCAATTTCAATTAAAATTTCACTGATCTTTCTGCTTTCAATTGTTTGCTTATAATATTCCTCCAGTCAGATGATTATATTTTATCCAGGATGTCCAGTAGTTGTTTACATTGTATGTAATCTATGATCACTTTTTCCTGGGTAAAGTATTTATTGCCAGAAACTAGAAGAAAATTTGAAGCTCAGAATAAAGCTACACTCTAACTGCAGTACCCTTTGTTTTAAAATTGACATGTATAATTTTCAGAAATAAATGGCGTTTTTTTACTGGATGCATGAGACTTAGTTTGTGTATTGCAAACTGAATTTACCCGTAGAAAAAAGTTTTTTCCAAACTTTTTGAATGATCTCTTTTTAAATTTAGTGCTACTTAAATCATCATATGTGACTGATGTTTCTTCCTTATACTGTATTAATTAAGGCTGAAATTCACCTTCAGATGTGTTTCGCAAGACACCGTTTTCATTCCACTTCTGAGAATCTCTTTCACTTTCTCTGTCCAATAATCAGCCTATTGATCCCTTAATTCCCGTATCTGTTTCACTCTGGTTTTGCCCTGGTGACCCTTTTCTGTGCTTTGAGGATGCTGCAGTCACTTTGGAGCTGACCACGCTGGTGTGTGTGTAGCTACTCCGCGCTTAATGCTGAGAAGTCTCTGGGGACAAACCAGAGGATCTTGTAGCCTGTACTCAAGGACACCAGCCTCACTCTGCCTGTGGTGCAGTCTCTTCAGGACAGGTATCATAGACACTGTCCATAGCTGGTGGTGGATCTTCAGAGTGCTGGGTATGGAGCCATGTTTGTCCTAGGGACCTGAGACACTGAGCCCTGTGTGTCCGTGCCCTAGGACATATTGCATATGTGGACATGGCAAGTCTGCTGCTCTTCCAGAGACTTGCTGGGGCACTGCTACTCTTCTTGCCAACCATTCCTATGAGGAAGGAATAAATTTGAATAAGATTATTCAAATATTAATTTCTTCCTGTCATTGCTACCTTCTGTCAGTGACCGGTAAGCCATTTTCTTGCTCTGGGAATCCAGTTGCATTGGGTTTGCGTGGCAAGGTTTTGGTGGAATAGCACAGCAATGGGCGTATGATCAGATACTTAAAACACGCACTCTAAAAAACAAAACTGGCAAAAAAATATTTTTTTCTAGCTGATCCATGTTGATACTAGAGACAGTCTCTAATTGTTATGTAGAGGAATTCTTTATTCCTTGCAGTATATAGCAAGTTATAAGGAATATAATGCAGAGTTTATCTTCTATGTTTTCTCTATGAAGAAGATACTTAAGGAGATAGCTGCAACTTTAAAATTGTTCTTTTATGATTACTTCAAGTGTGGGTTTTATGTTGTAAACCTCTCAACTGAGGGTGTGCTGACACTAAAGTTCAGGGGATCATTAAGGACATTGTTACACCAATATATTGTGTAATATATTACCAATGTAGTGTTCTTCTGATCATATATCAATGAATTAATCGTTACTCTGAATTGTTTGATGTATCAACGAAATGCATCATTACCTTGAACCATGTGAATTTTTTGCAGCATAATACATCATTGGTATGTTGGAACCCTAATGATAAACTAGCATGCAACCAGACTTCATTATGTTACATTATCTAAAACAAGATTATTTAGCTTGATAAATATATCATGTAAGCCATCTCATCAGCTGGGAGAGTGGGAGATAGAAAAGATTGGTGGATTAGCATATGTCTGAGTGTAACAGGAGAACAAACAGTACCATTTCATGTGTTTTGGAAATATAATATAAGCCTAACATGTCCCTGGAAATAATTGGATGAACTAGAACTTAACGTTAACTGTAAAACTTGTCGTTCTCCGATTACCCTGAGTTTAGCATTATCATGTTGGTCTGTCAAATAAGAAATTTGGAATGGTAACTGAAAATGCATGTCTGAAAAAGTCAGTATTTCTCTATATAGACATGATCATTAAGAAGGATGAGGGCTCTGAAGGTACAGTCGTCTTTGTCTCCTCTGTGACTAAATTGACATCTGTTTTCTTACAAATAAATTCAGTCATTTAGATTAAACCGGGATATATTTACTTCCCTCCCAGATAATCTGCAGTAGCTGAAAGTGGCCAAGTTTCATGCACATTCAAGCATTGTCTGATTGATATGGAAAACAGCCATGTCTATGAGCCTGAAAGTTTGCTACACTTTAAAATGGTACCATGAATTCTGACACTTCTAGCATCAAAACCATAACTCCATCTTTCACTGACTTAAGAAAATATCAGGTTGTACTTTAAAAAGTAGTAGATTGAAATAGCTGCTTACAGAAGACTATTCAGAGAGGGACAATCAAGTACTTTTAGTCATGTATTTGAAGAAAAGTGATTGCTTATCTAAATATATAAAGCAAAAAAATTCCATTTTAGTAAAAAATGTAATTTTTCATAGGAAAGGTGATTTTTATTTTATGGGAAATCATGACTTTTTTTCATATCACAATTTTTGATGAGACAGAAGGTAGTTGATTACAATCAGAACAAAGTGCAAACTGTCACTTGTTTTAACTTCAAAAATCTATTGTGAAGAATTGAAATTTTAAATAAAGAAGAAAATTTTCCCTTTTAATTATTTTGTAGATTAAGGAAGTGTTTTTGAATCAGCTCTAAACAAAAATAACTGATATTTTATTTACATAAACCTGCTGGAGTGTAATAAGCTCAGGACTAGATTCAGTCACATTGCTGATGAAATATTCACCTCTAAAACTGGAAACACCCTCTTTTTTTCCTGCTTAATCGTTTTCATGTGAACATTTGTCGGATTATGTGAAACAGCAGTGTGATCTTGGAGAGGCAAACACAGTTTATTTCAGTGACGCTTACCTACAAGAAAATGGATCTATTTGCAAAGGGAAATCTTCATTTCATAGCATTTCTTGAATTTTAAGTTACAAACTTTGCAAAGAAAATTCATGCAGTGGTGTGCTGTGTGGAACAACGTACAGTGATTCCTTTCTCAATTTTTGTCAGGTGGGTTGGAAAACCCTCTCTCATCTGTTTATGTAAGAATATCTCAAATAGCCTTTTGTGGTGTTCAGAGATTTAAAAATTGGTATGTGCCCTTCAGAAAAAGTTGGACGGCAAGGTACCATCAAACAAAATGCATCATTTTGAGTCAGTATCTTTATTCATTTCCTGAATTTAAATTTGAATATTAATAGGGTTTGCAGAAAGTAGTTAATTAAAATATCAAATTTAATTTAAAAATTCATGGGCTGCATAACTAAAAGGATTTCTGAAATACAGTTTAAGATTCAAACCTAATTAAAAATACCATACTACATTAAAAATGAGGGAAATGTTTTTATGATAACTATACTCCTGCAAATAAATTAGCTTTCCCATTAATACTATTTGTTTAAGGTTTCCCATTAAGCTAATGAAATGCTGAGATATAATTTGGGATACATAGTTTTGTGAATTTTTCTTTTTAGCCTAATCCTATGTGTGTTTTAAGGTCCCACACTGATTATTTTTCAGTTGGCTTTGAGGCTTATACCCCGTAAAAAGCCCAACAAAAGATGATCTGAATCAGCTATGTAAATATATTTGAAATTTAGCTCTGTTAAAAAAAGTGGTACAGGTCTCAACAATGACTGTTGGTATTTATTTATTGCTGCAATATTTCTACATATAAAAGCAAACAAAAGAAGTTACAATTCAGAACCGATAAGCAAAGTGTCTGTGCGTGCATGTGTTGTGTGCATACCCATATATGTGTATATAGTTAAAAATCATATTTGCCATGTCCCGATGTTTCTCTTTCTCCTCAAGCTATTGACAGTGAGAACAGAAAGGTAAGAGCTGATGGAAAGGATCACAGCTGAAATCTGGTTCCATGAATACCTGAGCAAATGAGCACCTTTACAAATCTCTTCCTTTTCTATTTCTTCTATTATCATTTGTTTACAATAGGACCCAGAAACTTGAAGCAAGGATTGCTATTTCTTTTAGAGTGGCATTGGCAGGATTTGTTGTAAAGAAGACCTGTGCCTGATGCCACATTGGTCTCTCACCTTCGTCATCTTTAAAAAAAAAAAAAAAATAACATCAGTTGAGTGGTTCAGACCTGAAGGGCTGAATCCGGGACATAGCTTTGACCAGCCAGAATAATACACCCTGTTTTCTCACAAGGAAGTGGACTGTCTTAAGCACAAAGAGCCCAGTACCGACAAAGAGGCCACTAACGTTTTTAGCTATCCCACATTAAATTAGGGTTGTTAGGCAACAGTTTAATTACAAATATGTAGGCTATTATTTGAATTACCAAGCAAATAAGCATTAGACAATCTCTGTGCGATTATGGGCTATGCAAGCTGTTGGTTAGGTGGTTAACATTAAGCTGAAAAAGCCAGCCAGAGAATTGTTTTGACGCGTTTTTACCCTCTTCTTGTTACTTATTGATACTTCTATACAGTTTCCACAAAATAAAAATAGTTGGCAACCACAAAAAAACACTGTTTAAAAACCCTGCAAATCACATAAAAAGCCCACATTTCTGGTTTCACAGAACGCATCTAGCATATGAAAAATGTATTCTTTGTATGCAATAGATTAGTAGCACTAAATAACTCTTCCTGAATATCATCAGTCTAAAAATCTACATATCAAAAATAAAAAAATCATCAGAAAGTTACAGCGCTTGCCATCCTGTAGCATCGTCCCTCTCTGTTTGCTTCATCAGTATTCGAAGAATGAAGTGAGAAGAGTGACGTGTGGAGGGCGAGTGGAGAGCCACAAGGGCTTTGTCTCTCTCTATGGTATGTATGTATCCACAGAGATATTTATACAGGGAAAGAGCCAGTATGCACTGTGGAGAAGAGCATTTGTGCTTAAATTGCATCATTGGATTTTTCTTTTCAATGCCATTTTGCCCCTTTACTTAATTTCTTTCTTTTCCTCTCTGGAATCTCATCAAGAAACTAATCGACAGAGTGAAAGAGCATTGGCTTAGAGTACCTTTCATACAGCTATTTTAATCAGTCGTCAGTAGTGTGTATGGATTCATACAAGACCTTCAATTAACTCGCACATTAACACTGGTAAAACAATTTTAGATCCTTAACTTATCAGGAATGCTGTATGCAAGGGATTTGAGTACCTGAGCAGAATTTGTCATCAGACACGTTTCAGCCCTGTGCTCATATGATGCTGGTTCACCAAACAGAAAAGCAAACCAATGAACTGAGAATGGAAAATCTCTGAAAAGCAACATTCTGGAAGCATAAATGTTACCTGCATATTGCTATCTCACAAGTTTAAGCAGGTTTTCTGAAGGGAGAAGTACTTTCTGTTCCTGTTGACCTCATACAGAATTGCGGGTATTCTCTATGTAAAGAAGCTCACCTCATTTGATTTTGTAGTGGTACACAATGTTTGATTTCCTCTTTATATTGCACATTATCATATCTCTTAGTAGCAGTTATCAGGAAACTTCAGTTCTAAAATGATCCTTAACTGCACCCATTTGAACAGCATTACCAAAGTCAATGGAACAACTCATACAGAAAACCTCCACCTGCCTCGAGTCACTTGCTCTCTTGGGAGTAGCAGCTGTTACCTACACATGCAAGTAAAATGGCTAATGCATCTCACCTCAGTTTTTACAACAGTTAACTGGCAAGATTAGATGTGTTGATCTCTATTTGCCATTTAGACATTTATTTTGAAATTGTATACATCTCAGAAAATCTACAAGAGAAAATGAGCTAGTTTTGTGCTTTCCTACTTATTTTAATCACTGTATGAAAAAAAAATGTGTATGACATGCTTGTTTCTAGGGCCTCATAAGAAACAGGAACCTACTATATTATAGACGATAAAAATGCATAGTACCCACTAGTCCTCACCATGAAGGACCTGGATCATTTTACAATCTGGTTTAGTCCTTTCATATCAAATTCTGCTTTCAGAAACTGCAAAGTAAATCCAAATCCCATGAATTAAAAGTATTTTACTGCACTGAATGTGAGCTAATGCTTCTAATTATTCAAAGGTGCCTACAATATTTTAACCTGTAGTGCATTAATTTCTCCAAATTATTTTGTACCCAGTCTAAAATGATCCAATAGTCCTTTTCCTAGTCAGAAAGATAATGATGAGTGGGTTTCAAATCTAATCATTGTGTTGTCTGTGCAAAATTTCTAATGACTGGGCCACGTTATTACTGTGCAGGCTTGCAAGGATACCTGTTGGGGTTGCTGTCATTGTAGCAATGGAAGATAACTGTTATTTTGGAGGCATGGCAAGCACCTACAACAGTGACCCTGTTGGCTTTGAAACTAATTCCTCTCTGAGTGGGTGTGATCAGGTCCACTCAACTCAAGCGTGTTAGACATGGATTTGGCCTCTGAGGTTGGAGCAAATATTTTTTTCATTTAACTTATTGGAGTGATTCTGTGGCACAATAGCCATATGCTCGTACATTGAAAACCAATGAACTTTAATGGAGTTTATAAATTGATGAGAAAACTGCACAGCATTGCAAAGCATCTCTTGGTGGAACTGTGTATATAAGATTTGTTTCCAGACTATACTCTCTACAGAACTTGGGAAATATGAGCTTGATAAAATCTTTACACTGCTTTACTGATGGTTTTCAGTCAAGTATGGTAAACTACATATGAAACTGAATCCCTGTCATGCCTGTCACACATGTAACTCCAGGAAGCTTGAAAACCGTATGTGATTACCAGATACAAAAAGGAGGCAATTAAAGTAGTGTATTCTCAACACAGGAATGCATAATGTGCGAAAGACTAATTAAAGATGTGAGCACACAGATCGCTAGGAATTGCCCAAGAATAAAAGTTCACTTGAAAATAAGGTAATTAAGTTAATCTTCTGATAGTGGAATTTTGCAGTAAGTGCATGTATCAAATATGAAAGTAAGGAACTTAAGAGGTAATTAAAAGTAATTCAGGCATTAAATTAAGCTTCTAGCTATATGAGGTGGTAGTAATTACAGACATAAACATTAGAACCATATTGTAATCAGAGTAACTACAGTGTAATTAATGTACCTACCTCACAAACTATCTACAAAAGTAAAATGCAAGGTGTTGGTTTCACAAAAACCATTACTGTTTTAACTGGGGAGCAAGTCAGTCAAAACTTGAAGCAGACATCAATATCCAAAGTGTGAACAAAGCTGTCTGCACTGAGGATATCTACCATCTTCTAAGCNCTGAACCAAAACTCTGCCCTGGAATTTCCAGGCAGTCTATAAAGGATTGGCATCCTCACCTGATTTTGCTGTCTGGAGGTGTGCTTGTATGGTGCACAAGCTTTGCAGGCTACCTGGGAAACCAGGAGTTACAGCTCTGTCTCAGGCAGGCAGAGCCTCTACAGTTGCTTGCTGCAATTAGGCTTGTCAACATCTCTCTCAGGAAAGTACTACTGGCTCATTAAGACTAATTACTGGCAGGCACCTGATTTCCTTAGAGGCCAAGGAGAGGAGCCAGGCTGTGATGGGCGAGGTTAGGAGTGCCTACCAGGCAGGTGGATGCACCTTTAATCATTCCTACAATTGACTTGCAGCTACAGGAAACTTGACCTTTTCTTTGATTAGAATCTGAGCTGATGAAATTCCCCTTCTTCTCTGCAATCAGTTGCCACACGAATAAGGCCATTAGATGTGTGTATCTACCTATCTGCCCTAGGCATGTTGTTAATGCTGCTGTGATTAAAGTAATTTATTACAAATTATGGGGTGTGAAAAGGGATCTGATACTATAAAGTAACGTTTTAAAGTAGACATTCTAAAAGGTACAGTCAGTGTCATGCTTTGTTTTCAATTTTTTTATATGGCAATCTTGATGTTTTTATCTCTGGCACAAACAGTAGATTACCCACTACAGGTCTTATGTTATAGGGCAACTTGTACATGACCTGTGAAGAAAATGGAACTAAAAAAATATCTGATTGCATCTCAGTCTTAGCAGAGACTATTCTATTTTCCTATGCTGTAGAAGCAGATTAACCACTATGAAGTTTGATTTCTATGTATTCCTTTCCTTTACACTTAAGCGTAAGCCATTTTGAGTTTCAGGAAAGGTTTCTCGCATGTTATTCCTCGCTTTCCCTTTCTCTCCAGTGTCCTAATTTATTTCATGTATTTGCCTGGAAAATATTAAAATTTTATTTTAATATTGAGTGCTTAGCTGCCATCTATTTTCATGTGAGCAAGAAGGTCCAGCACTTTTCTCACCATATTAATTTCAAAGATTTGTACTGTAGAATTGGCAGATTTTTGGTCTAAAGCTGTTACCGTGCAGTGAGACACACTGAAAGCATTAGGATGGTGCAGGTGTACATGAGTCTTCATAGTGTCAGTCATACATCTAAAGGTTGATTTTTCGAGCTGCAAGCATATTGAATGGTTTGGAGATTTCTGTGGATATAACCATAGGTTGGAAAAGATCTCTAAGATCATCAAGTCCAAC
>Ga0065711_1000672_pt1 | contig 58220 bp, 28 predicted proteins | sample Hoacrofraction12_FD_59098 | JGI IMG/M metagenome (GOLD analysis project Ga0065711, IMG submission 59098) | Hoatzin crop microbial communities from Cojedes, Venezuela - Epithelial fraction 12 v2 (version 2) | ecosystem: Host-associated > Birds > Digestive system > Esophagus > Crop | place... | reverse complement strand
TTTTTTTTTTTTTTTTTTTTTTAATCTAGAGGAAGTTCAGCTCTTACAGCTGGGGAGGAAAACTCGGCAGAAGCTATGGGATTAACTTAATTCAGTGGAGTCTTTAGTTGCGAAGTGATTAGGTCATGATAAATTGCAGTGAGCCAGGCAGCCTTCACGTATTATTCCAGTGACTTTGTCTGTCTGATGTCAGGTGGTCAGGATAATCCATGACACCTCCAAAATATGAACAGTAGTGAAAATTTATTGTTTGCGATTTTTCCCAGAACAAAGCAGTGAATGCACAGTATAGATAGACATAGCAAACCTATCTAAATTTTGGAAAGACAGACAGCGAAGCAAAAGACTGGTATTTTATTAAAATGACACTTCACTTATGTCCATTACAGCAGATACATTTCAACTAATCCTTAAAGCAAATCCATCAGAAAAGTTTATGGTTGAAAATACTTCCAATATCTAGGCTTCTGATGAGGAGAAAAGTTAACAAAAGACAAGAAGAATCCAGCTGTCTGAACTCTGCAAAGCCTTTTGTTATAAAGTAGACGAAATTATAAAATGATGTAAGATGACGTATCCTGAGTCAAAGTCTGATCAGAAAGGGTAAAATGTCTTTATCCTGAGTCAAAGTCTGATCAGAAATGGTAAAATGTCTTTAAACTTCCGTAACAGCCTTATAGACATGAAATCAATGCACTCTACAGCTGCACTTCCTGATTTCAGCCATGATTGACTGATGACTCAGCTTCATCTGTTAAAGTCAACTGTCAATTTACAGAAATATCGTTGAAGTAATTTCCAAAATATCTTTATTCATTCAACTAAATATTGTCTGTTCTCCAGAATTGTAAAGCTGATAAAAATGATTTAGTGTACTGGCAACTAATGTTGCAAATCAGCACAGCCCTCAACATTTTATTCAAATGGAAGCTTGCAATATAATATTTAATCACAGCTTAACTTCTACATAATAAAGATATTGAAGAACAGAGGTGATGACTTACACCTTGCAGATAGGGCAAAAAGAAATCCTATTGTGAAACCAAGTTAAAGACCACTGCTGGGAACTTTCAGATCTTTATTTTCCTTTTTCTTGTGCTTTTAAAAGTACTGGTAGTTTTGTTCCAAAATTGTATTTTTAGTATGGGTAAAGTTTCTGTATGAAGCTCAGGATTTTCTTTACTATTTAATGCAGCTGTAAAAGCCTAGTGCAAATTCCCAAGGCAATACAGCCAAAGTCACATAAAATATTCCAGGTAAATCTGTGGGAAGAGTGCAGATTTTTCTGTGGGTTTTCAAGACTGTGTTTCTTACCAGGAAAAAGTAATTTTTGCTGAAAATGTTGGAAATACAGAACACATAATCTCTCTCTTACCAAAATACGCACATGGTAATTAAGCAGTTTCTTCTGTGAATTTGAAAAAAAAAAAAAAGGAGAGAAAAAAAATATTACAGACTCGAAATCACCCATCTCCCTTCCCCAGAGATTTTTTCCTGGGTTAAAACTGGAGCTCTCTTCAGTCATATTTCCTCTTTCATCTTTGTGCTTCTTTTAACATCTCTTCTTTCTTCCTTGTCCCCTAACTCCTACCTGTTTTTACAGCTATTCCGGTAGATTTCCTCCTTTCCTTATTTCCTGAGAGTTCTACGATATTCTGTGTGAAGGCCTTTTCTTATCCTTTCCCATGGCTTTAATTAAAACTTCTGCGTACTCAAAAATTCACCTTGATGCACCTGGCTCCAGGGTTGAGATGCTGCTTTTCTCTAAGGCCTTGACTTCTCATGAAAGAGCATCACTGTAACGCTTCTGAACAAAGCGGCTCAATTTATCTGCTTCAACAAATGTGCTACATTCTGTATAATTTCACCTGTGAAACTACGGAACAAATATGTTTGCTATAAAGTCACATTTTGCCATACCAGTAAGTGAAAGATAGCATAATACAAGACAATATGATCTGTTTTTGTAATCAGAAATACGGCGCGAAAAAGGCACTAGGTCAATAGCTTCTTTACAAAGGTTACCCAGTACATCAACTATATTTGTCTGTTCGGGGAAGGTGTTGCTACTCATCCTTTTCCCCATGTGTTTTCATCCGTGGTTCTTCATATTTTTCTTTCTGATAAGAAGAAAAAAATTCTGGTCATACTCCAACTTTTTGTGGTAGAAATGTTGTTTATATGAATCTGTTGTTCACATGTTCACGTGAAAGCAAATCTCCATTATGAATGCACAGTCACATCTGACTTCTCTACAGGCAGTCTCTGACTTGCAACTTTATGACACGGGAAATGGTGGTAGTTCTTGTTCCTATTTTCATTATTAAAAGAATTACGCTGAAAATTTGTTGGGTATGTGAAAAACAGCATCATGGCATTTTGCTTCATTTCTGTGAGGACATGAGAGGAAGAGAAGTTTCCACTGACTCAGTTTCAGGTCCTCTTTCTAAAAATGACTTTTTGTTTAAAAATAATCTTCAGTTTCCACTCATTTTTTAATAACAGACTGTCTGGGAGGGTATTGCTTTCCACAAACTGCCATTTCTACACTCTGTCATTTTGGTTTTTTAAAGAATTTAGTAGTGAGCAGGTTTGGGGTTTTTGATTTTTCTTTTTTTTCATGGTAAATGAAATTATTAGTCATTTATTTGAAGTATATATATAAGGACTCAGTCCTGACTGGCGGAATAATGGGCTGCTTCGGTGGAGCTGGGATGTGGCAGTGTGCCCCTTGCCGCCGGGATGGGGATGCTGTATGCACAGGGACATCGAGCAGGCAGTGACAAAGGGCTGCCTTTGTGCAAGACACTGCCAAGCTGTGTCCCATGTGGTAACTTGGAAATGTACGTTTTTGCTTTTAATGCACCACAGATTTGATTCTTTCTTAATGGGCACAAGCTGTTACCGGTGGACTGATTCCCAAGCTGCTGAATTAATTTCTAAGCTATGACTCATGCTGAGAATGTATGTCAGCGCCTGGTATGGCAAATGTGTGTTGGAGATGGTCCCCAGTCCCCAGTATCCTTCTTTTCAATTTGGTGTATTGAATAAGTGAGCGTCTGTGAAGTTCACATGGTTGCTGTTTTCAATAAAAAAGTTGTATTTCAACCCCAGCTACTAAGGTCATTCGTTCGGCTTTGCTAATGGGATCACCTCTGCTTTGAATTGGTATATTTGTTACTGCTTCTACCTAACAATCACGTATTTTTGAGACGATTAATATTATGTTAAGGACTTCAAGTTGTACACAGCTTGCATTTTTAAAGGTATCTAGGCATTTTACTTCCTTCAAAAATGCTGTCTAAGCTCCATTTTCTGTGGGATTTATCCCTTAAGAATCCAGGTATGGGACTTGCTCCAGGCTAGGACAACCAGCTGTATATAGAGGTGATCTGTGCATGTGTGACTGGTGTCAGAGCTACTGCGGTCAACAGGCAGCTGTCAGTATTGTCAGAATAGCTTAACGATCAGTTCAACTTGCTATACAGACACCTTGTGATGGCCAGCTGAACAAACAATTTCGAAGGAAGAAAAAGGGAATGTATTATGGTCGTTTAATCTTCATTGTTGGCCTGTGTGCTTTTAGTGTACAGTAAATGTAGTTGCTGTTATTTAACCTTGCAGAATTCTGGTGTGCCTGCTTGCAGGTTTAAGGGAAGACCAAGCAGGCCATAGTGTTCAATCGCTACATATTTCTAAGGCATTTTGGGAATGAAAAGGGCTAAAAATGTTCTTGTTCTGAGAGATGAGAAAGGTTTTCCCCCAAAATCCAGGTACTTCAGTCATCCTTTTACACAGATGCATAGTTCTTTGAAAAGTTTTTGTATCTTGAAAATTACAGAATTAGTTCTTTATAGTCAAAATGTTTCTAGTGAAAGTAAGGGCTTGGACACATTCAGATGCTTTTCTCAAATATATTATGGTTCAAGTTAGATTTTTTTAAGAATGACTGATTTGCTGTGAAAGGAACCAAAAAGCAAGTTTCGAATATGAAAAATAATAGTCAGTATTCCGTAAACCCAGAGAAAATAGATCAGATCTGTCTGTCAGATTACATTAATTCTAAGTCTTTCTGTGTAGCACTATCACTGCAAAATTTCAAAGCATTTCACACACAGAAACTGAAACTCTGTGAAATATATTGAACATGGACTGGAGTAAGTCATTTAAGATAAACTAGACTACCTCGAAGTCATCCATTAATTGAAGGTGGTTTAGATACCTGGATGGAATGTTCATTTCTACACTTCCATCTGTAAAATCTTCTCATTACATATACACGCACTCAGATGTTAGGCCAGTTTCATACAGTTAGTATGTCAATGCAGGTAGTGTTTCAGTGATAGTACTTTACAATGGTTGTTTATAAGGCCAGCAAACTTACTTGGATTCCACCATTCTAACCAGATATTGCTGTATAAATAGAGCTTCAAACAAATACTAATTTAAATGAAAAAAAACACCCCAACAACCAAAAAAAAAAGACCCCAAAGCAAAGCCCGGTTATCTTTAGCCCTTAAGTCCCTGAGTCACAATTTGTTGAAGTTTAGGTGTAAATTGGGGGAAGTATTATCAGGTACCAGCTCTGGTCTAAAGTCTTTTTGAAAGTCATCCGCTTTTGTCCGTTGATCGAGATGAGACACTGTACTGAATGAACCTTTTTCTGGTCTAGGAGAGATGATCTTATATGTATCTTTTGTTTGAAATTCTGTCTGTATTTGATGATGTTTCAAAGCTAGTGTTTTTTGGAACTGCTTACGTAATTCCCTAGCAATTAGAGAACTCAGTTGTGGGAGTCCCATCTTCATGTCTTCCTGCTCGAAGAATTGAACCTGTGTGTTTAGATTTCTTAGACACTAATAAACCTCATGTATTTATATTTTCTTATGAGGGTTGTCTTCTGTCTAATTTGGTCTAATCTGTTTAAGATATTTAAGTATTAACTGAATAAGTGAGTCAGTGGCAGAACAACTTTTCAGACGGTAGTTAGTGCAAGTACTACATTAAGAGCACAGAATCACAGAATCACAGAATGGTCAGGGTTGGAAGGAACCTCTGTGGGTCATCTAGTCCAACCCCCCTGCCGAAGCAGGGTCTCCTACAGCGGGCTGCACAGGACCTTGTCCAGGCGGGTCTTGAATATCTCCAGAGAAGGAGCCTATGGTTCATTGTGCCTGCTCCAGCAATTATTTAAATTATTTATTCAAAGAAGAGCAAAAGGAGGAATTTGGGTAAAATAGGCTAAAGAACCCTAGATGAGAATGCCAGAATCCTTCTGTGGCAGTAAGGATTTTCTAGTCATCTGTTTTTTGACAGAAGATAGCAATGATGGGTATTTTTTCTTCATACCATTACAATTTTTCTGATTAAAATCGGAAGTCTGAATTAGTGTTCCAAAACATTAGCTAGGTCACTAATATTCCTTAACAGATAGTACAAAGTAAAATAGTAAATGTATCATTTGATACTCAGTAAAACAGTGCATGTATTTCCTGCTTAACATTTGCCACTACATGTGCGAGTTCATCCTCTTCTGTGTCATAGTGAAATATTTGTTACGGAATAAATCTTACAGTGTTGACTCCTATTAAAGTATACTAATTACTTCTGTGAAGATGTTTGTGATTGTTTTAAGTTTAGCAAACGAAGTATTTGTGGTGGTTCATCACTGAACTATAGCTTCAATTCCTTGTGCGTTGTGACTCACCAGAACGATAGGCAACTTGCTGTATATTTCACGTGAGGTTTCCCTTGCAAGATGCACAGAAGTTGCTCCTTTAGAAAGAGCTGTCTCAATGTAGCTCTGCATTTTACTCACTGCCGCTACCTTAGAATTATTGAACCACTGTATTTTTCAACTGACTACGTTATTTTGCCTTCCTAAGGGCAATCAACAACTAACCTAACAAAAAAATCCTTTTGTCGCTCTTTTGATCACAATCTGAACTATTTGTCTTGATCAGAGGAATGACCTAGTTAGGGTGGTGTTATTTTAGATGTAATTGAGGGAAGTGAGAGAAACAGTTTTTATTATTTTGAACACCAGAGGGCGTGGAAGCGTCTTTCCAGAGAGCGAATTGCTTTGTAAATTAAAGCACGTCCGAAATCCCATGGCTTGCGTGATCTTAAAACCTGTGGGATGCTGGATTGCTTTACAGCATCACAGAGTTGCTCCGGCGGGAAGACACCGCTGGAAATCCTCTAGTCCAACCCCCCTGCTCAAGCAGGGTCACCTGGAGCAGGTGGTCCAAGACCACGTTGCTTGATAACTTTACTACTTTATTTGTAGTTCTGATGTATGTCTGACCATGAAGTGACCAAAATTAGAACACTATAGTATTGTGTAATTTTTTATTTCAGTCAAGAAATCTTCAGCAAATTAATTACAGTGAATTTCCTTCAGTCACCTGCAACAGCAAATGGTCTAATATTACTTTTGGATCTGTTCAGCTTTTAGAGAAACTTACAAAGCCAAGCATTGCCTCTTTATTTCATCCTCTTCTGTAAGTTAATTTTCATCATTTATGATAGGAACTTTATAATAGTACTTTCTATATAAAATCTACATAAAACTATTCTCATCTTGCAATTCTGGTGTTAGGATTATGCAATTAAATAAGTCACTAAAGCTAAAGGAATGAATTATGAATAAAATGCTTTTTATTTTCAAAGATTTAAGGAGAAAATTAATGGGGACAAATGTACTGAAAAACTAATAAAAATATAATACATTTTACTAACTGCAGTACAATTCCTTTTTAAAGATCGTAGTAATATTATTACAGGTTTTGATTACATTAGGGTCATGTGTTAAAAAAGATTCCAGTCCTAGTTCAGGTACTGATTTCCTTTTTGGTTTAGGTTAGATCAGCTAAGTTCCCTACTTCATCTTCCATTTTTCTTAAATGAGAAAATACTTTTTAATGCTAGATGGATAATTTGCTTTTTAATAAGCTGGTGAAAAAAACCAAAACAAAATAGATATTCAAGGTGATATTTAATTAGTAGTTTCACAAATGAAGTTCTGTTTGAATACAAAATGTATAGTGTATTGGTTCAGTCAGTTTATTCAGGAAAACCATAGTGCTTTGTGGGATATTTTACACAAGAGAGTTGATCTTCACTTTTTCTTTGCAGGCAACTCTTCTGGGTTTTTCCAGTGTGTTTGTCTGCCATGTTGGCTGCCATTCCACAGTACTCGTTTTCATGGGGTATATTTTTCATTGAGGCTGAACCAAAACCACAGTATGCTAATTCTCTAGCAAGTGGGTCCTGGGCAGCCCTAATGTCTTTCCTCTAATTGTTCCTTTCTTTTGAATAAGACTTTCATACATAACACATATGTCCCCATTTGAGAACTTACCTATAAGTATGGTCTGTCATCTCTGAATGACAGACAGATTTACTTGTCTATCTGAGCATCAGGAGAATTGATACATGCTTTTTGACTGTCGCACAGACAAAAAAGACTGAATTGCAAAGACTTTAAGACTCAGATTTCCTAGGTCTTGCTGGCAGTGTTAATTCTATCTTGTTGTGCTCAGGCATTACAGTAGGATCTTTATTTCCATCTTTACAAAAGATCACTTAATACCATACTTGATACAAATGGGATTTCTTATATATGTTAACAGTAAATTCAGTAAATTAAAATATAGACTATTAACTTAGCTTGTTTCTTTTATGTTTCAATACTATCCAGAGCTATCCCATTTTTGCCCTTGTCCTAAGGCAGGACTTCTCAAATTAGCTCTGATCTAAGTGGCTCTGATGCCACTTCTGTTGCAGTCAGCTAGAAGTAGAATGTGTTCCTGCCAAATAGTTCTTGAAATCCCGCTAAAAATACAGGATTGGAAGTATTTGTTGCAAGGAAAGACTCTAATTCATGATTCTTTGACAGGTCTTTGAGGAATGAGAGCATTGTTTAGTGTCCCTAGGAGCAACTGAAAGCTTTCCTAGGTGATTTGCTGAATGTACATTTTGTGTATTTGCGAAATCCCCTTTCAATGAGCCAGCTCCAAACATGAGTCAAAGGTGCCTGGTAGTCATTTACACAAGCGCTTCAATTTCATTTGTACTAAAATTAGGTTCCTCGGTAGTTCTTGAGACGCCATTTGTCCTTGAAGTATATCAGCATCCTTTGAAAGAATAGATAGAAGAGCTTTAATTTAAGCAATGATTTAAAAAATAATGACCACAACATATATTGGGGTAGTATCTCTTTGTTTTGTAGGTGGTGTTGTTTATTTTTTGTTGTTTTGGGGTTTTTTTTTGTAAATACAGGACATACGATTTATTGGAAAATTATCAGGAGTAAGAGCATTTTATACCACATTATTTAATCTGGCTACCTTTTTAAAAATAATACTTTAAATTGTGGCTTTTACAGATTTTTGTAGTTTATAACTCTTTAAGCTGCACATCAGTGTGCGGTATTTGTCTAATGGCCATAGAAGGACATACAACTCTGTACCAAAGATGACAGCTGTCCTGCACAGGCTGCAGGAGTTGCCAGTGAATCCAGAGAAACACCTTGCTCGGTGGAACCTCTTTGTGCAAACTCCACAGAAAACTTGACTAGACACATTTCAATAGCCTTAATATTCTAGCACCCTCCTTTCCTTCATGATTAAACCAGCTTTTTTCAGACCTCAGGTCTCTCCTGGCTTTCACTCTGATACTCCCTTCTTGATGCTGTCTTGTCACCTATAGTAGGTCTGTATACATGTTTGATGAAAGAGCTATCTGTTTTTAGCGGGTACATTTTTGACATCCTTCTTCTTGCTCTCTGGTGTTAGTACTTTAATCTCTAGGCAAGAATTTCACACTTCTTTTATCTTACATATATTCAGCTCTCCATGTGATTTGCTTCCAGCATAGACAGATTTGTTTTACTTTCTGAGCGAAAGCTTGCTGCTTCCATTGCATGGCTTTAACAGCAATGATCAGAGCACCAAACTTTCTCTCACTTTAAATTAGTCACCACTATTTAACAATCATTTCCTCACAACAGATATGCAAGAGGCCACAAATAGTTCATGACTGATGAGATAAAACCCTTCATGCATGCATCTCAAGTCAGGTTATATTATAATCTCTAAAACTACCACTAGCAAAGAATTGCACTACTATGAAGTTAGTGAAATAGCAAAAGTCAGGTCCTATTTTGTGATGTTTTCAGATTTTTTAATATTTCCTATTTACAGACTCAGTACTTGAGTGCATGCTTGTGCCTGTGTGTTTGTGTATCTTTTTTCTAGATAACTTTTAACCCTGTATGATTTCCACAAAATTTAATTGGTTTATAAGAATCTAGGAGGTAATTAAACTGTTGGAAGTTCAGCCGGCTGCAGACTCTCCTGACTCTGTATTAATCACCAAAAAAATCTTACAGGAGAGCATTCTTGTGAATGCTCCAACCTCAGGAATAGTATCAGTACTACAAATGATTTCAGAAACTTTGCTCAAGTGAAAATGTCTTACAGAAATATTCCCATTTAGCCATGTATAAGGCAGCTAGATTTTTTTACAGAAACAAGCACTGCAGAATTAAGCATTAAAGCCAAAAAGAGATGCTAAGTAATAACAATCAGAAAGAGTGTGCAGTGGAAACAGATAATAGTCCTGGGTAGAATCATGTTTAAGCGTAACAAAATATAGTTAGCATATGCATTTTTTCTTGATACTTAGTCCCCAGAGAAATAATTTGTGATTCTTCTTTTTTCATTGAGCACACTAATAGGGCCAAGCTGGTATCGTAAGTAATATGTTCAGACTTTCTGGCCTGTTAAAATATATCGGAGTGATGGAAAAAGTGGAAGACTGAAGAAAATGTACTTGCCTTTTGAGAGGTTGAAAGTTCAGACTTTCAGTTTATTACTCAAAGTCAGAATTAGATGGGGTGTTTTCTGCTGGGGTGATTCTTTCTTCAGGTGGAAGAGGAATACTTCAAAATCAGGATACTTCTTTCAGGAGAAAATACCTGTGTTATGGAAGTATAACATTCTGAACAGGAATAATATAAAAAATGCAAGCTAGAAGAAATTTTACAAAAATAAACTTCCAAGTTATCTAATAACTAAATGAAATGTGGCAAATAATTTTATTTAATTGTAGGCTTTATGTACTCTTAGCCTTCCAGCATAAACATGTATTGATGTAACTCTGTGTGAAACTCTAGCTACTATCATGCTACTAGGGAAAACAAAAATGCAAGTTTGTTCTATATTCACATGGTTTACTTCTAACTCTTGTTTTGTCAGTTGTCTTTCATTTCTGTGTTGATAATGGCAAGAGAGGGGAAAAGAAGCTGGGAAAATATCGTCTGTAATAAAATGTGCATAAATATTATTAAAATGTTTACAATTCAGATTGCACAAGCCATCTATTTGAAACAGTGAGTAAATATTTGATTTTAGCTACATAATTTTCAGTGGCATTTTTCTGGAGATGTCTAACTAAACCGTCAGGCAGTGTTTGAAGACAGAAGGAGTAACTCTGGGAGAAGCATCTGTGAAATACTGTGTGCTAATGTAAACCGTTCTGTCCAATATAATGACCCCAGTTTGAACTCTCAGAGTTTCCAGTTGTTGATAAATAAGCAATTACTAAAAAACAATGTTTACATATTGCAACAGTAACTGTAGCATCTTTCCTCTGCATACAGTAGACCAACAGGCAGGGCAGGGGCTTTGGGCAGGCTGCATGGGGCAGGAACATGACTGCACTATGCAGGAGCCACCAAGCGAGCACACAGGAAAGCCCCGTTGCTCTCCACAACTTACCAAGTAACAACCTCAGTTGTTTCTTCTGTTTCCGATGTCTACTGCTACTCCATCTGTCAAAACGGGAAGCAGTGGTCCTGTCCGCGTTCCCGCGTGGCTCAAGAGGTGGCTGGTTGCGCTGCAGCCTGTGTGCCCTGTGGTGCGATGCGCTGCCAGCATGATGTCTCTCCCGCTGCCCACTCAACTGCAGCTGATGACGGTGACCCAGGAATTTGTCGCAAGTTTGCACCTCAACAGCAAGATCAAGGTGGGAGGGGAAGGCTATTTAAAAGAACTGTGTGAGGAGTCACAGTGTCCAGGTTCAGGCTGGACTTCTGTCGCATGCTTTGTTGAACAGCACAATCTGTCACATGTCCCGATGCTGATGTGGCTTCCTGTCATACGACGTAAAATGTGGGGCTGGGTTACGGTAAAGTGAAGATCTCTGCGGAACACCATCGCCACCACTGATGAGCCTCCTGGCCGCTGTCCCCTTAAAGCTGTAATTGTTTGAGCATTGGATACATTGCGAGGAATTCAGGGAGAAGACTTGGCCCTTTGAGTTCTAAAATGCGTCAGGACACAACTAGGAAAGTGAACTGAGACTGTAAAGATATTTATGCTTATCACCAGGCCTGTTTACTACCAAGAGCTTTCACACTTACACAACTTCAACTGACCAAAAAAAAGAGTCTACTTTCACATGGGTTTGTGTGTTCATTATTAATTTAAGCTTCACATTTTTAATCATACATATATATAAAATACATATATAAAAATACATATATATTTTCCCGTACATGAATAGAAGAAACCTTTTCTAAAAAAAATAGCAGCAGTTTACATATGTGGGAGAACAGTAGAAGAGATGTTTCCTTAAAAATTCACTCTCTGTACATCCTGTAAACCTGAAGCCATCGGCAATGACATACTATAGTGGTGCCACTGACCAGCTAGGAGTGTGAAGTTGATACCCCAGTATCTCTCAAAAATGTAGAGCAAAAGTTGCAATTACAAAACTGCGTGGAATGTTGGAGATACTGCACCGTAAATGTTTATTACACTATGCATTTCTGTAAGAGGTCTGGATTATCACTGAGTGTAATGATACCTCTTTAGTATAAGACTAGATATCTGTTTACTCATGCTATTGAGCTATTTTTCCCACAGAACACTGCCTAAGATAACAACTTGATGTCAATTCATTTTATGTTCTTTCAGTGCTTCTAGAAACATTGCGTTCCGTTTGTCTGAAAGAAAAGAAAAAAAGCAAGAAGAGCCTAGTGACTTCTCTGTAAAAAGTCAAAATTGTATTACAGAGTTATTTGCTCCTTCATTTGCTTGAATTTCCTTAAACACCGTGGTTTGTTTTGATACAGTGATCTACTGCATGGTGCTATATAGTGACCATAAGTGTTTTTGATATTAAGGTATAAATTTAGTCTTTAGTAATCTTGTAAGAAGCTTATTTCTGTGACCTTGTTGTGGTTGGCTGCATTAGCAGGTTTAGTGCAATAGTGAAGGAAGGGCACTAAGAAGGAGGAAAGAGAGGTCATAGTAAGCATGTTTTGTTCAGTTTTCTTTATAAAAAAACAAAAAAACCAGATGTTGTTGTTGTATTATGCATTGTACAAAAACCTTTTTAGAAACTGCATGTGAAAAGAAAACATACCTGGCAATATTAAGTCATTTAGGATGTAATTATAAAAATGCAGCCTACCCTGATTTTATTTGCCAGAAGAGAACTATTGATTTTGGCAATGCTAACATCCAGTATTATCATTCAGATATGTTTGAAGTGGTCTATTAATCACTCAAATTTTAGTGATATCATGATTGTGAAGAAGACTATAGCTTATGATACCCAGAGAGCACCTTACTAACCGTTACTGGAATGGAAACAATTCTATTCCTGTGGAAATTAGATGCTATATTATTGTAATTTAATTATATGGTGTATTCTTTAAAATGCTCAAGAAATAATGTGACTTTTGGCCTGGAAGCAGTGATTTCACCTATGAATCTAATATATTGAAAAGTTATTTCGTGGTGTGAAGAGATTTATTGTCAGTTGGCCCTGTAGTGCATTTGTCAGTGTAACAGAAGAAAAACAGTTCCTCCAAAGGGCAAAATACACCTGCTTACAGTGTATTTATAATTCTTCTGAAGAGTGTGTTTCTCGTAGTACCCTTTACCATGAAAATAGTATGCTTCATCGGATAATTGATGGATAGACATAATTTATCTCTGGGAATTTATTTTTCTATTCCTCTGACCTTTTCCAGTAGAGCCCTGAGTAATCCTGAATTTTTGTTTTGCTCTGAGTGGATACTCAGTTTCTCCTCCATCACCTTTTTTATCAATGAAAATATCTGGGTTAGCTGCATTTCAAAGATCACATGAATTAGAGAATCCTCTGCTTACCAGTGCTGGGAGATCATAGCCACGTTCAGAGATGGTAGAGGAAATGCTGGTGGCCCCGCTGGCATAAACCTCATTTGACCTCAGAGTTGAATTGTAGGCTTTTGTTTGCCTTCAACGCTGCTAACAGTAGGCTGAAACAATTGCATGCAAGAGTTGGGGCTTGAATTAAAAATAAAAATAAAAAAACCCCAAAAACCCAAGCAAAAAAACCCCAAACCAGCAAAACAAACAACAAAAAGACACTGAACCAGAATGACTCCAGGTAGCAGGAAGCTGAGTTCAGTTCTCAAAGTCATTGGTGGTAATTCAGTACGGGCAGTGATGTCTTTGAGAAAAGCTGCCAAGAGGCCTGAAAATTATCTACCAGTCTGAGAAGTACTTCTTAGAGTGGCTGATCTCTCGTAGATGATTAAGCCCTTTCAGAAAAGCTACTTAATGTTATAAATTGATTCTCTTTCGAAACTGTGGGGAAGGAAGACACGTTAAAGAGGGTTAAGAATTAAACAAAGAGGCAATTGAGGGGTTTGTGGACATGTTTTCAATAGCAGTTTTACTCCCTGGTTACCAGCTCCTTACTGTGCTGGGGGGACACACACTGAGGGCCAGAGTGGATTTTGGTTTGGGGTTCTTTCCGTGGGTTTGGGGTTTTTTTCTTCATACTCTTTAACCGTCTGATGCCAGCTGAAACAGATTGTTCAAATATAATCCATATTAAAAATATTTTCAATAGACTGTTAAAGGTTTGGAGGCCTTTGTCTGGGCAGTAGTGAATAATCAGAGCATTGGCTATTTCTGGTCTGCCTTAGTTCTACGGTTCTGTGCTCTTCAGTGGCTGCTATAACTATCCAAAGGTTTACCATAAGAGTTCTCACTTGAATAATGAGATAAGAGCCCTGAATATAGGAGACGTTCATGCAAAGGGCAAGTCTCATGCAGCAGGAAATCCCAGTTATCCCTTCTAGCCTGTGCTCTCAGCCAGCCACATCTCTGCCAAAGCATACCGTAGGAAAAGGACGTTCCCTTACACAGTTACAAGTGCTTCATGATAAGTGCAGGGCACCTCCAGCACAACTGTCCTGCTTCCCCTCAGGGCTATATTTTTTAGGCAATTTTAGAATTAACTTTGCCGATGGCCTTTCTGTGGGATCCTTTTGGAGCCTATATGCCTCGACCATCTCCAAGAAATAAGATGAGATTTCGCTTTTTGAAGTCCTACAGGTATCTCTTCTAATGGCTTACGGTGTAATTGACAGTGATAATAGTTGCAACTATGGATCTTTTTTATTCTTCTATAGGATTATAGTATATAAAAATTTGGAAATATCGTGTATTAATTGTGACTCTCGAGCTTGTGAAGGCTTTACTGAACACGTGTATCAGCAAAATAGTAAGTGTTTCTGTGTGATTAGAAAATATAATGAGTAAGTGACCATGGAATTTTATGCAACTGCACTTCTCAAGCAAATAATAATTTTGAATCTTTTTTGCACTCCAAGTTGGGGAATATGTAAATTAACATTTATGTAAGTGTTCTTATAAAACCTGATTTTAAATGTTATCAGTACTTGTTATAAGTAAACATATTTAGTTATAAATATGACACACTGATACAGCATACAAAATCTGAATTAATATTTATAGTTGAGGGGCTTTTGCATAAACAGAAAACCATGTTTGTTAAATATTTTTGTGTTCAAAATTTTAGAAGTAAGTATAATCAATGAGGAAGACACGCAGATTCTATTTTTATTTAGCTGTTATTTAATAATAGCAGTAGCAAAGTATGCTTACTGTTAATTATCATACTGCTTTTTGCAATTGAACTAATACTTGTTTTCCAATGTCCTTGCTTTTATCTAATAGATAAAATAAGATGCAATATAAATTCTGAATTACAAAATTCTTAAGATCTTCCAGTTTGTATATAATGCATTGAAGAACTTATTACATATCATCTTAATGATAATTTTTTAATATTAATTGATGCAACGGTCACATTTATTTGTACACGTGTACTGAATGCCCAAGAAGCTAAATGCTTTATGTAGGATTATTGATAGTGAACACTGTCTATGTGAATACTGTAAAAAAAACATGTCTTGGTACAGTCCAACTTCTTTCATTGTTTTCTTTTGCAAAAGTTAGGTTGTTCATACCGAGGGAGCTGGTTTTATGACAAAAAATAATAATAACAGATAAAGGGAACTGGATAGAGAATAAAAAGATGGTATCTATAATAGTTTCTAAAAGTTCAAAACTATATCATATAATTCAACTGAGATTTTCTTAAGGCAATCATCTTGCGGATTTTTTTTGTTAAAGAAGGCTACTCATGTTTCTTTTACAAATTTGTATCAATATTTCAGAATCAAAAAGAAAAATATTTCTAGTAACATATTAATATGGGATCTGACTATTATTATGTAAATATACCTCATTTTCTAATTTTTCAGTTTAACAGGGTGAAAATAGTCTTAGAAGTTGTTTATGAAAATAAAAAGCAAGGAACTCCTGAATGTGAGGTCCAAAGGTGTGAATGGATTTTGTCTTACCATAGAGAAAGTGTTGTATGTTTGTTTTTCAGGAGCTTTAAAGAACTAGCATGAGTTTGAAGATAATTTTATAAAAACTGAGTAATAGCTGAATTATTGAATGTGAGCTATTTTAGTTGTTACTGTTTAACTATGACTGAGAAGAGGATTAAAAATCCTTAATATACATACTGCCGTGTCACTGCCATGGCTCCATTCACACTGTAGGATATATTTAGAAATCTACTACAAAATTTACAGTACTTGGTCCCTATGTAATTTAATAACCTTGTTTATGTCAACTGACAGTTCTGCTCACGTCACTCAGCTATCTGATGTCAAGGGGCTTTAGTTTCTAAAACCGAATACCTGATAGTATCATCCAGGCTTTCCATGATGAACATTATTTAGCAAACCATGCCGTTCTACTTCATAATCTTAATTTAAATTGTGAAGTTAGCTATGATTTTAAAATTCCTTTGATGCATTTTGGGCAAAAAACATATTGTTCTGTGGGATATGCCAAATCTATTAATTAAATGGACCATTATGTTTTAGTTTTTTAGTTTACATATTTCATTTTTGGGAGATTCTGTGAGACATTGGTGCCCCCTTATAGCCAAAAAGTAATTTGAGTTTCGTTGCTGATCGGGAAGTGCTGGGATTTGCATCTTTCAGAAGGTGGTGGAAGAGCCAGGCTAATTCAAGTTTTTCCAGAATAGGAAAAAATATGCCCTGAGACAATGCACTGTTTCTAGGAAGAGCTGGAGTGCAATGCAGTCGCTTAGACCTCCTCCTCCTTTGCTCTTACCATCAAATAAACCATAGCTTAAAGCCTTAGAAAATTGTACTGAACAAAAACCGGAAAGCAGACCCAAAAAAATGGTAGAGATTCACTTATGATTCACTGTACACCAGAGTGCAAGTATTCACAGCATTAGATGTAGAGCCGAGGCCAGGAGTGGGTACTTCACAGACATGGAAACTCAGGAGACCGCCAGACCATTTCACAGTTTCAGTATATTTTTGCAAGCTGGAGGAGGAGGATTGTTTGGTTTTGCGGGGAGGTGTGCCCATCCTGCTCTCTGGCAGATGAACGTTCTTCTAGTCCAATACAAACAAAATATTTGTAAATCTTTATTATGTTACAAGAACTCACAGACAAGCTCACCTCTTTTCCTTCTTTTTCTTTTGTTCTTTTTTTTTTTCTTTCTTTTTAAAGCTTTGAGTCTCTCTAAACTGAAGCACACCTCATTTCCTGAAATGCAGACAGGAATTGTGCTTCCTGCTGCATTTAGCTTTGCTCAGGAAAATACCGCTAGATGTGACTGTAAAAACTGAGTCCTAGCAGTAGCACAGATACACTTTAGAGCCTCCTGAGACCTCTGAAGAACTGATGGAGACAGAAGCTTGCTTCATGACCTCTAAATCCTATCATGGATGGAAGAAGAACTAAAACAACTATCAAAATTTCGTTCACATAAGTGAGATGTGTGAATAAGAACATGTTATACGACACTCAATCTTGCTAAATGCTGAAGACTCACAGCTCCCACTGACTTAATGACAGGTCCTCAGGACCACTTAGAAGATTCTCCAGAGGCAGCAGGATCTGCCCTGGTTGTCTGGCTGGTCATTAAGTGTTTTTTCACAATGAAGGATTTGTGAGTTAACTCAGAGTGAAAATATGCTGAATAAAACCTGTTTGTGGAGAAAATTTTTTAGAGCTTGTAAGCTCCAAAATAAAATCAGTGTTATGGAGAAAGGACACTGGTAATAGTATGCATTAAATAGAATAATCAAAGAATTAATAAGTTTGTTAAATTTTTGTAGTGTCAGAACTACATCTTCGTTTGGTTAGCTATGAAGATGCACTTCCTGAGACAGTAGTCATGAAACATGTCTTCATATGGAAAAGAAAGAAAGTTGCTTTGTTGGTTTATGTGAGGTTCTTTTGTTCCTTCCTCTGCTTTCTTTCTGTTTTTCTTCTGTGGCTGCCATCTGGCATATTTCCCTGGGCTAGAGGAGTGGTCATGTGGCCGAAGCTCCTGCCAACACCGCTTCTGCAGCCAGCTGCTTGTGGCATTCGTACGTAAGAAGGCAGATTCCCTCCTGCCAGATAATTGTACTCCAAGCCCTAAATTCTCAGGAGCTGGGCTGGAAGGTGGAATCACTCTCTCTCAAACAGCAATTTTTAGGAATCCCTTCTCTAAGGGGATTTCTTAATGATGTCAAAGCTTTCTTAGTAAGCAGAGTGTAATATTCTAATTTTTTTTGTTATTATAAGCCTTGTAATCAACTAGGAATAAAACCAGATTAAAGTTTATTATTTTCTTTGTTAGGGATTAGAGTCCCAGCACACTGGAAGTAGTGTGGCTCTTTTTGACTAGTTATTCAGCATTGTCTGGGAAATAAAATATTCGAATGCATAAGCGTGGACTTTTCTAGTGAACATGACGAGTCACACAGTTGATTTCGTATTCAGCTCAGAACTCCTGTAATTCAGAGTATGCCATCTCACTGTTCAAATGTTTTGAGTCTCACTCAGACTTATTTTAGACAAATCTGCATGCCAAAATGTCATCATACCCAATTCAGACATTTGCTTATGTTAATTTGAAATCTTAGGAAAAGTGGCAAAATAGCAAGGCATGTTGCTATTGAGGTGAAGTAGCAGCAGGAACGCAGGTGCAAGGGAATCATGCTTGACTCTTGGTGTTGTTTTGTCAAGACTTAGATTCTTGACAAAACTGCCTAAAGAGTCCCTGATAATGACTAAATATAGTCTCTGGACCATTTCCTAAACCCTCAGGAAGTCAAGTCCCAGAGCGCAGGTCCCCAACAGCAGGAATAAAAGCAGAAGACAAGTAACATATTCAAAAGTTTCAGCTTTTGCATAAATTTCTCAGAAGTAGTTTATCCTCACACAGATGGATTGAGTGAATCTGTCACAGTGGGATAGGTTGAGTCTGTCAGTGTTTCTTATTGCTGCTTTGCACTAGCGTTACCTGAGTGCTTATTGTGTGGCATTTTGTTGTTCTTGCTGCTGCCTTGGAAGTGATTTAGTTAGTGTGAAATAAACAGAAAACTGAAGTGTATCTCTAGGTATTTTATCAACATGTTTTTCTCAATTTATGCTTAAGTAAGTGCTAGCAGGCTAGACTAACGCTAAGCCAGAACCTGTACAAATAACTGTCAGGAAATGTTCTTTATATGCAGTGTGTGAAGTAAATTATGGTGACTAGTATTGCTGTGGTTTACAGTAAATAAATGGCTGGGCTTTTCTCTTTGTGGCTGAAACAATCCCCATACAAAGCTGGCCTTTCAGATTAGGCTGGGAGCAGATGTTACAATCCCTTGGGATGCAGAAAAAAAATTACACCAACCATAAACACTAGGAAATACAAGGTCTGATTTACAAATTTAAGATGTTCATGGATAGTTATGTTAATGTCAGGACTATCTGACTTGCAATTCCCTGATGTATAGCAAATTCTAGGAGCGCTATAAATAGATCTATCATTCAATCTGATACCGAATACATCAGGAACAAGCTGACGCTGGTTCAGCATGTACCATGTCAAAATGTTGTAATTAATTTCTGGATACTGCATTAAACAAAAAGAAAAGTGGCATGGGGGTAACCTACCAATGTTTATTTTATGCCACTGTAGAAGATGTTTATGTCCATTGTGGATCTGAATAGTTTTTTTTATTGCAAATGAAATTGGAAAACTGGAATTTGTTATTTGAGCTAGTAAATACAATTTATTTCTGAGCCCCAGAAACCACTAATATTTACAGGTCATTTTGTGTTTCAGTTGTCTCTATGAAAACTGTATGTGAGTGTTAACTGAAAGCTTCTGCAATATGCTAACAGGTAATTTAGGCTCTAATGCGCCTTTCTTCATGAGGAAAAAAAGGAAATGATGAGGATAAAAAAAAAAAGAGACCCCAGCCCACCTGGCAGGGTCCAGCACACACACCAGTCTGTTGTCCTTAGCCGTAGAATCATTGTTATATTTCATTGCCAGGGTGGTCCATGCTAGCTGATACAGTTCCTGGTCTGTGGCAGCAGCCAGCAGCAAACATTTGAGAGAGAACAGTGAGAAACTTGGTGATTCCAGTATGGTCTTCCCTGAGAGAGAATATCCTCAATATCGTCCTTACGTATGAGTACTCCAGAACTCTCCTTGCTGTGTGTATTGCTTAGTCTAAGACTGGGTGTTTATTCACACCAAATTTTGATAATTTTTTAATAAAAAGGTTGCTGAATTTTTGGCTTCTGCAGTGTTTTTTGACAGTCAGTTCCACAACTCTCTGTGATGTGCAGGGGTTTCTTCATTCTGTTGTCATCTTTTGCCTTGGAATGTTTTAAGTGGTATTGCGACCTTATGTTGCTAAAGGGTTAGTTGTTGTTTTATGAATTTGTAGACCACTCTTGCTCATCAGCTTTCTAAGTAATCTGTATTTTCACTGCCTCTTTTCACATAGAAAAATTTTGTATCCATATCTTTCTTGTTGCCGATCTCTGAACCTCTCCTCCTACTGCAGTGTTCCTTCTAATGCAGAGTGACTAGAAGTAACCCCAGGGATTCTGATGAGGACACATGGTCTAGATAAATTATAATATTCCTATTTTAATAGAAATACAATTTTAATGGCGTTTCTATTATAACATGTCCATTATTACCCTCTGTCTCATTTCTGATATAGTTTAGCAGATTTGCCGATGAACGAATTTTGAGTCCTGAGCAATAACTTCCCATTCTATTAGATCTTTGGTAGTGTCTGTACTGGCCAGACTAGCTATCCTGTGTTTCTAACCCTGTTGGAACAGTCTCCCTTCCATTACCACATACTTTTGTTTCATGTCTGCCCATTCTCTTTCCTCTGAGAGAAGCTTACAAGGACACAGTATTGAATGAAGGCAACAGGGTTCATTGCAGGAGGTAAAATTTCAATCTCACTGGAAATTTTGCGTTTCTGAAAGAAACAAATCCCTTATGGTAAATAGCCAGTTTTACACAATTTCTATGGGAAGGACTTTTTTTTTAAGATAATGAAATATAAAATGTGATTTAGATTTTTTTATAGCCTCTCTTCTTCAGGATTCCTGACTTGTTAGGAGGTTAGAAAGTCCTTCAGGCACGTTGCCAGAATCCAGGCAACTGCAGAAAAATTAGGGGTCTCAACAGTAGGAGGAGACAGGTGCTTCCCATTAACATACTCATAAAGTTGGTCATTCTCTACATGTATAATGTGTATACAGTATCCACATACACACATGTGCCTGTCTATAGATATCCTATATTAAAGTGAGCAAACTGCCAGAAGTTTACCAGGAAGAAGCTGAATACACAGTACTCACTTTATTGTTTGTCCACGTGAACTCGGTTTTCCTATATTTATTTTACCTTTGCAACGTTTCCAGTCAATACTCATCTCTTTAGTGGCTTAGCTTTTACAGGCTTTGGAAAAAAAAAATTCTGTTGAAGTTGTAAAAGCAAAATGACACAGCAGAACAAACAACAGCAAAGCCTAACCCAAGTAGGATCAGATAAACCCCTGTTAACACTGGCTGAAGTTATTCAGCTAGTGAAGAAAGCTAAAATGGAAGAAAACAAAACTACTTTAATGGGATATAATTGCCTCCAGATGGAGAATGGGAGGCCTCATATTTTCTTGGTTATAGCAGATGTAGGTGAAACAAAAAGCTGAATATAAGAAAGAAAACCACAAAATAACTCCAGCTCGAGCTACATATGTATTACTCTGATATACACTCTGAGTGACCCTGTGAATCCGACCTAATCTGCAGTTGCTGGGAAGCAAGCCATACGAGATATTTCAGTGTTCCCATGACATTTCATCTGGTGGCACCTTTTCCTTCCCCAACCTCTTTGCAGACATGACTACGCACCTGCAGCCCTTGTTAGAAGCTGCTACAGAAGTACTAGCACCAAACAAAAGCACTTGTGGTTGTCCGCAAATGTGGACACTATTCAATGACTTTCTTTCTGCTTGCTTCATCAGGAATTGTATTTGGTCCACATCAGATCTGCCATGAGAAGCCTCTCACTCACAGAGAAAACACAGGGAGTTCATGTTCCATGGGAAAGTTTGCCAGTTTCTTAAATGATGCCTTCTCCACTTCTGCATGACCATTTTAGGTGTACAGAGCACAAGGAGGGTTACTGGCTGGCTAAAGCTTTCATCCCTTCCACAGGGGAGTGTGAGCCTAGGGAACAGTACATCAGGGTTGGTTGTTTTGCTTTGTGTTCCCCCCCCCAAAATTAGAAACACTCTAGTCTCTTCTGTTCAATTTAAAGTTCTCTCTTCCTTCTGATAAACAGAAATGTGGCAATATGTGGAACTCATAATTGCCAATTAAAATATTGCAGATGGAGCAGGATCTGCTGCTTGGACAGCTCTGGTGTAAGGCTACTATGCAAATGATGCAGTTTTTACCTTAATTCGTACGACATTAGTAGGTGTAGATATTTTCTTATGTTTACTTGGTTTTCCTAAATGTGTGAAACATGTTTCAACTTCTAGGTAACCATCCAATTGCATAATTTTTCCTCGCTTCTTGCTCCTCTTACTCATAAAATAAAAAGACAATGGAAATGCAGTCATGCAAACATTAAATGGGAAAAGCAGAGCAGTCAGCTGTTTTAAGCAACAAAGTTCATCTGGTTTATATCATGCTTTGGAAGCCAAGCCAAATGTTTCAGCATCATTTGCACTCCACTGAACCAGTGACAAAACAGTCAGAAAATTGATAATTTGAAAACTGTAAAATAGTAGAAGTAAAATCCACTGAATTATGTTTTTTCTGGTGGCAGAGGAGAAAATCAAATTAAATTTCTTTTAAATGTTGTACAAGGAAAACACTCCCATGAATTTGCTGTGAAATATCTCAGAGTGCTGAGTTCCTGAACAGAAGCATCATTGGCATCTGAGACATGAAATTTACATTATACTAGCATGTGTGGTTTATCATGTCAGCCTTCTGAAACAATATATTGATTTTTGCAGATATTTTTCTATTGTAAATGGAAAGAAAAAAAGAAGACATTCATATAATTTCTTAAAATTAATCCCAGCTTCCAGATGGTTCCCTTAATGAGGGAATCATGCAGTCTTAACGAGCGTGTAAGTTGCAAACTGTATTTGTTCCATGTGTCCTCTTGGCCACAGTCTCTGTTTCAGCTCTCTCCAGCATGACACAGTGCAGTGTATATTGGAACATGGCATATTTTGGGGCTTACCCAGATTTGGCATAAAAATACATGTAGTTCTGTTTGCTGATAAACTCTGCTCAGCATCATAGAAAACCAAAGGAATTGTAGCCAGAGTGGTTTTACAGTGAAAACACAAGGACATTTTAACGCCAAAATAATGCTTACTGTTTATAGATAAGAATACTAATGATGTAACACAGATGGTATGCTAATTTATACTTGGGGCCAGTAACAAAATGTAGTGTGATCTCATTAAAAATCCATTTCAAGATACAGACAAAATTTCATCCTCACATGCAGAGAAGCAGATACCTCTGTGATCCACCAAGGGCTTAAGTTCTGCTGTCACAGTTCTTCCTGCTTGGCTATCCCTGCTAGGATATCATGAAAGGATATAAAATTTTAGTCATGCTGTGCACACTTTTCAGTTTGGACTCCTAAATACACCAATTATTAGCTGATGAATCCATACAAAATTTGAATAGAAATATGTAGTAATCCAGGTAGTGTGTGTTAAACACTTAATCGTACCATGATATCCATGCTGAACATCAAAACTGTATGTTTCTGTAAATATCCATGTGAAAGCTCTTTTCGAGGTAGCTTGATGCTGTCAGAAAGTGCTAGCTGGACTGGTTTTAGTGAGTGCTGTGTGAGGGCCCTGATTTTTCCTTTGTTGCATCTAAATAGTGAATAAAAGAACCTGGGAATCCTTCCAGTTGGTGAAACGGGACTAGCTGACGTAACAAGACCAGTGTCATTACGCTAATCTCTCCTTCTCCCCAGAGCAGAAATGCTCATCTGGAGAGGTCCTTGGTCCAGGACTCGGATGGTCCATGGTAACCTCCAAACCAAGAAGGGTTTACTCCCTTTCTGCTCCATTAAAATGAACTGATCACAGTTTTCTACTGGACTATATTATATTCTTTACAGTACTGTCAGCTCTAACTGTTTTTAATTATGCCTTGGAGAATCACAAGAGTTTGTTTAAAAAGTCTTTTCTTTTTCTTTTGTCTTTGAGTGGTTAAATCTAAAAGGGTATCCCAAAACCAGAAAAAACAGGAGCTTTTTCAAGATGCGGTTTCTGATTTCAATCTAATACCTGGACTCTAGGAGTTTTAAGGTAAATACCTTAGTCTGTGAGACTGGAAATTACATTTCAGAAGGTGGCAAGGCAGGAAAATGTGCCTTCAACAGTCACATCCTGAAGACATTATTGATTTAAAATTCTACTTTTCACAGCACAGCGAGTGGAAGTGTGACCCAGACTGCTCCTCACGATGCCCTATTCATTCCTCTTGAGTTCAAAGTAGAAAGTTGTTATGTTTTAGTGTAAGGTATTCACCCAGGCTGCTATTAGCATGCAAAACTCACCAGCCTCTTCTCTGATACTCTTTCAGGATGTAGATTTCCCAGCTGTGTAGTGGAACTGTTGTAAGATGCAAAGAAAGCAGCAGACAATCCTGGAAAAGCTGTGCTCGCTTTCCACTGAGAGAGACATTTGCTTAATTTGCACTCTCTTCACCCTTTCAAAGGAACAGTTGATCTTTGACCAAGAAGATGTTTCATAATTTGGACCATTCATTTTCAATTAATTTGTTGTTTTGACTATAGTTTATAATAGCTAATGTAAGTTTAAAAGAAGAAGGATAAAAAGCAGTCAGAGAACGTCAGTGAAGATTATTTATTACAGCGCAGGACTGTCTGACTGAGGTGCAGTTTGCCAGCTTCTTAACTTTGATAAAGAGAAATAAATGGATGTTATTAGCAATTTTTTGTAAATGTTATCTCATACGATACTTCTAAATGGTTTAGATAACATTTCCTTTTGGTACAATTTTTTTTTTTTTTATCCTGGAACATTGAATTCACCGCTAAATGTCATACACTCTGTTACTATAAAAGGATAAGAGTAAAACTGCTTCCAAGTACACACTGTTTCAGTAAGACATAAGCTTGTTCATACCAGCTCTTTGGGTTTACAGACAGAGTCATTTCACCTCAAAACAGCTGCTTTAGGAGTTACGGTAATAATGTAAAGCAGTCTATAAAGCAGTTTGTGGTAACAGTGTAAAGCATTCTTACCTGCATTTGAAGTCCTGCAGCTCTTAACTTGGGTGCAGCAGCATCATTTTTGCATTTATACTGAATAGCATAGGAAACTAAAGAATGAGTATACTGTTAGAAAGACATTATGGCTGTACATACTTCAGGAGGGGGAATTTTTTCTTTAATACATTTTACATCTGTAGTTTAGGAACATTTTTATGTATAATCTAAATAATTGATTTTCATTATAGCTGTTGTCTATTCTTGTTCTGTAATTAAAGTCATTGCAGAATTTCTGCCATGTTTATTGAATTTATTTCTGGCTAACAAATTGCCTGCTTTAGTTACCTCTTTCTGTTTGTTGTGTCACTAAGTATATGTACTGGCACTACAATTTTATTTACCGTTAGTACAGTAACACTTTGTTTATAGCACATTTATGAAAAAAAATTTTATTTTCATACTTGGCAGGAAGATAAAATGTTGACTTTGTTTTGTGTATTTCTAACAATCTAGTGATTTGCTTAGGCTTTGTCAATATCTCTTTAAGCTAAAATTCAGAATAGTTTGATACTACTTTTCATCTACAAATGTTGGGTTGCACAGTAACATTGTAATACCTGTGAACTGAGAGATGTAAATTAACAAATGGGTACCTGCAGAAAATTCAGAGAAGTCACAGAATTAACTTTTACAGCTTTAATATCCAGCTTTGATTTGGCTATATGGCAGAAAAGTATAGGGCAAAGAGTGGAAAGGAGAGAAGAAAGAACTGTTGGGGGGGAAAAGCATGCAAATGAAAGAGGTCATGTACTACAGTAACATACAACCACTGTCAAAGGAGTCAGTGGCAGAATCTGCATCATACTGCTGCAGCTCGATTCTTTTAGTTCTCTTTTGCAGGGCTAAAATTGTTTCCCAGCTGCTTAGAGCCTTTTGATCTGTAATACCTGTCTTTAACAAAACAAGATTTGCAGGTCCTTAGGAAAGGGGGGGTTCGTAGAGGTGACTGTCTGCCCCACTGAGTTACCTGCATGGATATACCTTACTGAGTTCAAGAGATTGAGATATATATTCCCCTTCCCTTAATATAAATTAATCTATTATAATTACTTATATAATAAATAACCAATAATTTCTGTAATGGCCAGGCATAGGTCAGAGCCATTCCAGGTTACCAGGAACAACCAGCACCTTGATGCAGATTTCGATTAGAGTCATAAAACAACTTCATTACAGTTTTCAAAGCAAAATTTTATGGCAAATCACTAGCTGTTTTGTAGACAAAAGTGGCAGGCCAGTGGTGCTGCCATGCAGAGTTCTTCTGAGCCTCAGACCATATTCATAAAATTTTTACATTGTTGTTGATCAGCGCTGTATCTCTCACATCCACTGTAATTGCAGAAGCATTTATTTAATTCCTTTTTCACAGCAACACTACCATGGTGAATTTAGTATAAATACAAAACTTGTACTTAATTTTTCCTCTCCAAAAACGAAAAATTCTGGAAGCCCAGTTAAACTAGGCAATGCAGTGCATCTGTAGGACACTGTTCAATGTTGAATATTCCTGATCCTACTATACAGAAACCAAAGATACTATAAAAACAACCATACATTTTACTTGTAATTTTGTATGCACTAAAGTTCATGCACAGTCTTCTGTAGGACCCTGCTGTTATTGTCCAGTGTGTTAGACAGACCAAAGTACAGGGAAAAAATTTCAGGAATTGGCTCTTCGGCATCTGTTTGATTTGGTTCAACTTTAAGACTTGCATGTTTTGTGAGATTTTTGATATATAAAGTAGTCAAAAATTACAAAATGGTGCTCAGAAAAAAAATGCTGAGATAGTTCAGCTTCTTGCTAATTATACCAGCACATTTACAGGGAAAAATGCTTTCCAAGATCCATGTGAAACCATGCTAACTGAACGGAACTGAACCTACCTTGTTGAGGTGACTGTTAGGAAAGTGACATACCATGATAAATAACTCAGATTGATTAAACCCAAGGAAAATACCTGGACTGTGAGAAGTTTTGAGAATCATGTAGCATGAAATTCAAATGGATAACACAGGAGTATGGATGTCTTAATATTTCAAATTTTTATATGTTGGGAGAGAAAAGTGACAGCAGAACACACATGAAAAAAGATATGCTCCTGAGAGGTGAAGAGGGTCTCCAGTTGCTCATTCAAATACAAACTTGGTTAATGAAGCTGCAAATGCTTTAGCTCATTCTTGGTTATTTATTTTATTTTTTTGTTGGTGATAGTTATCATATTTTTTTAAAAAAAACATAGGGCCATATTTATTAGGTGAGGTTTCTATCTTACTCTTCCTACAAAATGACTTTTAAAAAAGTACCATAATATGTCATTGATGGTGCTTTTTTCTTTACCAATGTAAATAAACACTCAGTTTACGTGGGTTTTTTCTGTGCTTTATTTTTTCCTGTAACACAGACATGGTGTTTGCTGAAGTTATAATGCAAAATGAGGCAGGAAAGTGTTATTAGCAATCATCAACTTCAATATATAAATAATTGCAACAGAGAAAAAATCAGTGTGTGTATCTAAAATCTGTCATGTACACTAAATGTATTGAGCAGTTTGTATCTGAACACTTCGTGTACAGGTATGTGTGCTGTAGCAGGGCTTACTCCTTCAGGAATAATGGCCCATCAGCTGAGCCTGAAAGGGGCCCTGAACTGATTTCAGATACTGGTAAGAAAATAAACAACGGGGCAGCACTGAGATCTGAAGTCTAGACTGAAGATAAGTAAAGTATGTTCTGTAAGGTCTTATTTTGAAATGCCTTTTTTCTTTTTTGACAGTAGTAGTCGCTGTTTATGATACGTGTCGTGTTTTCCACTTCCCAGAAAACAGGTTACTTTTTGGAGTGCTGTACCTACCAAGCTGCTCCAGGTTATCTAAAAGGTTTGTGTTAAAAAAGCTGAAGTGGCATAACTTTGAATGTGGTGTTTTCATGTATATTCAGATTTAAACCACAGATTCATGTCTACACCACAGATTAGAATTACTGAAGTTCTATCAGTTGCATATATCTGCGGATAAATCCCTGCAGGAGAGAAAGACTCAAGTTATTACTATCTTTTTAAATACTACGTATTACAAGAGATAAAAGATCAAATAACTTCCATATTCAAACTAAAACGGGGCCAAAACCAGGATATGTAAAGGATGAAAGATGACTGTATTGTAGGAGAGGCCTTAAGGTTTTTTAGAGTAGTGATGTAACTATTCTGATGTTCAATGGCTTTTCTTCATTGAAATTTTGGTTGCTGAGAACTGTATGTCAGGGAAATAACTCACGTTTTTCTAAAGCTCCAGTGCATTTTTTTCTTACTCTTTTCTGTAACAGTCTGTTAACCACCTCTCCATCTTAGAATACTAAGCTGAAACAGACTTATTTTAAATGGCATTCTCAGAAAAAAAAGCAAAACCAGAAGGATTTGCCTGAGCTATAAAGGCAAAACTCTTAGGGCCACAAGCAGAGTTTTAATGTTTTCAAATATTAAGAAAGCCAACACATGTCCAAAGCCACCACAATCAGTATCTTTCAGAACAGAAATATCAAAGTCCATGGATCCTACATCTGCTCCTCATCACCGTAATATACTCTATCTCATGGAAGGAATATCGTCATAGAAACTTTGCGAGTCAAACTACAAAGTTCTGCATTCTAGAATCATGTTTCTGGAGCAATGGAGGAAGGTCAGAAACGACATCAGCCACGTTATATCTCATCCCAAAGTGTGACACAAAGAGGACACCTAACAATATCTTCAAAAGGCAAGCCTAGCAATTAAAAGTTGTTATTTTACCGGACATTAAAATTAATAGAATCCACAGAGACACTGGGTTTTTTTTTATCTTTTCCCCATCCTCCTGCTGGCCACCTTCTATTCTACAGATGCTGTTTCTCTCTTTTTGCTTTCTATGGATCTGCTATTTGTTCCCTTTCCAGCATCTCTTTCTTCTTCACAGGTACTGCATTTTTTTTTCTTAGGCCTAATTAATGAACAGAATTAGATTAAACTAAGAACACACTTGGTTCTAATTCACATTAGTCTTTTGTTTACTGCTTCTTAGATCTAGATGAAAGGATCATGTAAACAAACTTTGTTCCTTTTTCTAGGACCATCAGCTCATTTTTTGAAAGACATCTTCTGCAAATCTGACTTGTCTAGAAATATCTTGCATTGGTTATGAACTTACAGAATTAATACGTTTAAACTCTGATTTTTAGTACTACAGATTTCATTGTCAGTATCTACATTTTTTAAAACTTAGACTCAGATCCTAGAAGACTAGTCTCAGATTTTGCCCTGCTTTATTTCAAAAAGCAAGACAAACCTTCTCTGACATCCTTGTTCTTTGAGAAGGCAAGAGCAGACATTGTTTTGGTACAAACAGCTGCTGGCCCACGTTTTGGAAATACAGAGTCATCCCTAACAAGGTTGTGAATGAGTAGACCTGAAGGTACTCCGTGCGTTTCTGGGAGCACAGCCTCCTCCCTGAGACCTCTGCAGCCTTGCACACCTCTGTGTTGGGCAAGGAGCCACAGATGCTACTGCTTCACTCACTGGGACTGTGCATGCAGGGTGTCCTATATTTAAAAAATATGCATACCCTCAGACATGAATCCTTTATGAACTGCAAAGCTGAGAACTGCAATCATCATTTTAGTAGGTGTGGCTTTTAAATGGGTTTCTAGTTTACTTGAGTTAAAATTAGGTTTTTCTGTTTCTAGGTTATTCTCTTTCTCTAGGCAGTTGAATATTAAAGATCAGAAAGATTCTTGAGTCTTTATTTTCCTTAGGTGTCTTTTTGAGACAGAATATTGGCAGAATTAGTGGTTGTTATAATCTCCTTCTGTGTAAGCCTTTTCAGAAGAAAGATTTCTGCCCAGAGCTTTCTCTAAGATGATGACTTTTTGAACCATCTGGCCAAGGGTCATAAAGCAAGTAATCAGCAGAGGGCTTCAGTGGGGAAACTGCTATTGCTAGAGGAAAAAACAGCACAGATGCAAACCATGTGTTAGGAGAACTTCAGTGCACTGTTTGGAGGACTTTCTTTCAGCAAGAAAGACTGGGATAACTAAGCTTCAAGTGTTCATAGAATTATTGAATTCATTAACAATGTTAAATAAAATTTAAAATAAACATTTAAGAAGTCATGTTTTTTCAGCTGCAATCAGCACAATGTGTATTAGATTGAGAACGTTTTAGGCAAAACATCCTAGTAGTTCATCCTTATCTTTGCAAGAATGACATGCTAACTGAGAAATGGTTTATATGCCAAGACCTATTTTTCAGTTGTAAAAGGCAAAAGTGAATCATCTGTTTGTGTTCTTGTCCAAAATAACAGGACACAATGGAGAGAAACAAAAGGGCAAAAAAATCTCAGCCAGTTTTTCTCTTCTTAAATGTCACCTTATCTGGGTGTTGATCAGCTGGACATGACTTTGCAGGACTGAATTTATTTACATACATAGAAGTTGCTTAAACGGCAAAATGAAATTTCAATATATTATAACTTCATATTCCAGAGACAGAAATGTGCCTCTTGCTGTGATTTGTAAAACTGCCAGCATGTTTTGAACGCTAGCTCAGGTTAGAGAATAGTTATGAAGTATGTGTCTATGAGCATGGAACATTTTAAAAGGTATTATTATAGTCAGTTTTTAATGTCAGCAGTAGTCTTTAACAGTGTTTGCAGTATCAAATATAACGTAGTTTTCTGAATTGTTCAAATTGTGTATGAATTTCAAAGAAAAAAACTTTACTATTGAAATATTTGATGATCTAAATCTTTATGAAATTTTCTATAAATGAACCAATGATTTTCATGTAAACTGTGATGTATTCTTGGAGAAGGTTCTTTTTTTTTTAGTAGATTTGTAGGTAATTTAAGGTGGGAATTAAAAGAGAATAAGAATTCAGAATGGTCTTTGCAACCCAGTGTGTTTTATTTTTTAACCTTCCTGTGGATGTGTAACAGAAACCAAACAAACCACCTTTCAAAGGTATATGTAAAATGCTGACAGTATACTGAAAAGGCTGACTCTAGTTTTTCTAGCTTTCATGCAAACACACTGAAATACAGCCCAGCTGGTCTCTAAAGCAACCAAGAGTGAGCACATTCTATTATACGTGCTGCTTAAATTAAGTAGATTCAAATAATAACTGCTGCAGTTTAGATTTCATTTTAGGGTAGATTTCTATAAAAACATTTAAAACAGTTTTCCAATACAATAAACTATAAATCTCTATCATCACAAGGATATTATTTATACAAAGGAAACCACTAAGCACAGTTTAGTACGTATACTCTGATTTTACACTGTGTCTGTGACCAGCTTCAACACAGACTTAAAATAATTTAAAATTAATTTAGTCCTTGCATAACTGTTTCTTAATTTCTTTGAATATTCTCAAGTTTCAGGCGTATGTGAAACAGATTCAAGGTGTGCCATAGAGATACGCTGCCAAGGAGCTCATGATTTTTGCAAGACATGTGACACAATAGCAAAAAGGAAGCTTGAACAATTGTGTTTGGAGAGGAGGTAATCACCACAAAATGTAGACAGTATGACTCTGGATCTTCTGAAGTAGCAAAATTTACATGAACACAGCAAACCTAGAATTTTACACAAACTTATAGAAAATAGAAGTTCAAGTTGTTGTTCTGTACCCATTGTCAGACACGGCCATTCTCTGGCCATTCTAGGAAGAGCATGTCTTGAGGAGTAATTTCAAAGGGAGTTGGGAGGATATGAAATTTCATGGGGGGTCTTTTTCCCTGCACACAGGGTCAGCATGAAAAGCACAAAATGCTTGAAAAAGAAGCAAAAAAGTTGGTGACTGAAGGAGTCTTTATTATCAGACCAAAGTCAACTGCTTGACAAACTAATAGATACAGTGGAGATGAAAATGTCTAAGAGGGAGGAGAATGGAATTAATGTAGAAAATATAAATTTCACACAAGAAGGGGCCACACATTGGGACATACAAATGGAATTATACTGCTGAAGTAGTGAGCCAGAAAGACATGGCAGTCTTTTTGCCTAGGAAGTGGTGATACCAGCTGAGTCTGGTGGAACAGGTGGTAAAGGTCTGATCATGTTTTGGGACTCTGGACAGAATAATTCTTAGAAATATTGTCCAAGTGGAAGCAATCATACTCAGTTATAGCAAGGCTGTCTTGGCCAAAATGAAGGATCAATGCTGAAAACATTTTAGGATAGCAAGAATAAGCGAGAGGGCTATCCATGGGACAGAAAAACCTATGAGATAATCATAGAACCATAATATCACAGAATAGCTTGGGTTGGAAGGAACCTGAAAGATCATCTCGTTCCAACCCCCATGCCATGGGCAGGGACACCTTCCACTACACCAAGTTGCTCAAAGTCCTATCCAGCCTGGCCTTGAGCACTTCCAGGGAGGAGGCATCCACAGCTTCTCTGGGTAACCTCTTCCAGTGCCTCATCACCTTCACAGTAACGAATAATGCTTATTTGAAGCCCAGTTTTAACATTTTGCTTGCATGGAAATATCAGAAAAGGGTATGAGAAGCATGGCTAAGTAAAATGAGGTAAGAATTTAATACAGAAGGCTACATGGTGGCTCCTCAATATAAACCTGGTGTTTAAAACTATATAAGAATAGGTTTAAGATGGTGGATGAGAAAGATGGTGTCAAAAACAGAGGGCTACAGAATCAGCTTTGGAGAAGATGTGGCATAAAACTGAGAGAAGAAAACAAGATTTCACTTTGGTAGCAGAGCTGAAACATGAGGAGAGAGGGTGCTGAGCGTGAAAGAATTTTTAGAGTCAGGGAGTAGTTTCTGGCTTCAAAATCTGTCAGAGCTCAAGGAGAATGAAGAGAAGATTTGGTGAGGAGGAGGTAATTTGAAGCATTGACTGATACAAGACCAACTTAAATACTAAAAATCTGTGAGGTTTAGACCAACCCAATTATAGCTATCTAAATAGGACAAAACTCGTAGCTGACATAACATTTTTTAATTTTTGTACTTTACAACTGAGACAGAATTTGTTTCATAGCGCGTAACAGTCATGACCATGTAGCTCTTCTTAGGAAGAATGTGTAAATGTAAACTTTATCAAAAATGACCGTGACAAAGGTAATGTTATTTGAAAAAGCATATTCCTCTAAAGAAAAATTTATTTAGAGGAAAAGTAGCTTTCAATGAGTTGTTTGATTTATAAAAGAATGGAGAGAAAAGTTTCATATTTCTTCAAAGAAATGATAATTTAATATTTAGGTTTTATTATGTTTGAGAAAGTGAAACTTCAAAAAGATATCACGATGAGAGGTGCCTTGTTATCTGTATTCTTTTAGAGGTTCTCTATTGTAAGAAAACAAATGAGTTAAGTCCAAGCCCCTTAATCAATTTGAACTGCTCTTCATTGTCATTGAAAATGATCTGAAGTAGTACATCAGTAATGGACATGCAGATGTGTCTATCACAGAAGGGAAATGAACAGGTAGGACTTCCCATTGCAATTATATGTTGATATTTTTTTAGGAAATATGCTGTTGTAAGGTTGATGAACACCTTTTTGTTTAAAGAAGACCTAAGTCAAGAAAAAGAAACACTTGATGCCTTTCCTCTTTTTTTAATTAAAGATTCTTTCTTCTGCATTTAATACGGCAGCAAATGTGTAGAAGGAAGTTAGCTGGATTTGATTCAGTGGTTAAAAATAGAGATAGCTTTGCTAATCAACTACTGAAGGAGAGCATCAAGAAAAGAGAAAAGATGGATCTGCTATACTAGAAAGCTGTCATTAGAGTATGTGAAAGGAAAACACTAGCTAAGTATCAAGTAAAACTTTGCTAGTGTCAGAATTTCTGCCCTACATGTAAATATGCTTGTATGGACACCTGTATAGTAGGCTAGCTATGACATGTTCTCAGGAATTTGATGACAGACAAAGTATCTGTTTTACTCACAGAAGGGCAAAGAAGAAAGATACATATTGTCCATGTCTAGTGTGGCACGGCATTGGCAATACTGAAATGCTTGCATCTGATTTATGCAATTCATACACCTACAACAACATGAAGTTTCTGGCTATCATAATCTCTGGTGGTATTGAACAGTCAGTGTAGCTGTCAGTTACTTTGAGATTTATTCTGCAACATGCTTTTCTTATGGCTGATACGTTGTCTAGTAGCGGAAATTTAAAACATAAAAATGAAATAAAGGGTTCAAGCAGAGCTAATAAATCAGTCCTAAATTGGGGAGAAATTTAGAATTAGTGAACATGAGAATGCACTGTATCTCCCCTTCCAGTTGTCTGGGAAGCTTTTAAGTGGTAGGCGGAGCTGAGGTGCTATATATATTCCTTTTGATTGCTTTACTTTTTCCCCCTTTGGGGAGGAAGGGGTGAGAGGTCAGAGGTTTAGCTTTTTTGAAAACTACGTATCATTAATGAGAGTTTCTAAATTAGTTATGGACTGGGGAGATGATGTCTTGACATTGTTCATCTCTCACGTGATCCAAATATGATATGAGGCCAACTATGAAAATGTTTTGAAATTTACATTTCTATAAAACCAAAATTCTACATTCAGTTCAAATGCTAGACGTAGGAGAGTGAAAAGGAACAAAAATTCATATTCTAGAAACACATAGTTTTTAGGCTGGTACCATAGGATTTATAAAGTACATCTTGAATCACCCAAAATTTAGGTTTCTAGTGTAAAATAGGCAGGGAGCCATAGTCCACAGAAAGATAGATAGGCAGCTGTAAGGAGCAGTTCTCTCTGTCTTAAAATAGATGTCTGAATCATGGAAGCAGACTACCACAGCAAATACCTATCAGAGTTGTCTGTAGTGGGAGCCTAGCTCACCAGTTTAAATCAGCAACCAAACCTTCCAACAGCTCAACACTAGTGAGAAAACTCCTTTCTTAGCGTGCCTTGTTTAGCTCTCAGTGAATAATTCATGGCAAGTAATGTACTCCCAATTTAACCTTCATTTGTGCTCATAGAATGCTCTCCAGTAAGCTGCCACATTTTTAAACACATAACTTATGCTTGAGTTTTTCTTTCTTCTCCCAGGACCAGCTAGATTAAGTCTTTGGAATTTTCCATACCTTGAAAACAAATAGGTGACAAACAAGATCAGAGAATTTTATACAAATTTAAGCAGATTTTTTGAAACACAAATGCTTTAGAGGTGTAGTTCCTCTTCAAGAAAGGTTTGGTAGCATAATGAATAATTTAGATTTAATTTTACTTCCTTGCACTTTTCTGAAGGACTTAGAAGTATGTGTGATGTAGAGAGTCTTATACATGTCTGACTCATTCAGGTCATGGTCCAGTACCTGTGGATGCCAAATTTCCAATGAAGAACATGGGGAAATCCACTGTCCTGCTTTGTAGAGAGCTGTGCTGTTACACTGATGTAGATACCCCACCTCAGATTTCCTTTCAGGAAGGCTTTCTGATAGTAAAAGTTGATTGCTTTACTGCTTCCAAGACAAAAGCGTTACTGAAACATATTCATTTTAGAACATATGTGGTTGGAGAATACAACTTTGCTGTTAATGCTAGATTTTTGTTCTACACATGATAAAGTTGAAAAAAAAGATGCTTTAATATATAAGATTAGCTAACATAAAATTTAAGAGTATGTGTAAATTTTCAGGTTGTATATATAAGTTTTGTCTTCTTGAAATGGTGGCATATTATGTATTCTTGAAATATAGACGCAGCCTTCTTGAAATGGTGGTATTCCTAAGTGTCTCCCAGATGTCGCTCCTTTGTCTCTCACTGCTGCATCTGAGTGATATTCAGCAGAACTATCCCATTCTTCTGAAGAGGATGATGATAATGAAAGAGGATATATCCTACAAAATATCATTGTTCTCAAAGTAGTAACCCTGACACTTAACAGTAACTTTGTCCAGGAGCAGCCCTAATTGTGAAATATTTGTAAAAAGAATATAGTTTTCTCTTGCTTTTCCTAGCAGCCACTGGTTCATTAACAAAAAAGAAAAAATGTTAGTCTCTACCTTTTTTTTAGCTGAAAAGACTGACATACTACACTTGGAAAACACAGCTACTGCTTAACTCTGTACTGACTTAAGTATGAGCCACTGATGTTTATTTTTTAAGCAGCTATTTAGCTAAGAAATTGTAGTCCAAGTTCCTATGGAGCAAATAGTTGCTAATGAGCTATGAATCTTGAAAAACGGAAGTCCTGATGGAAAGATCAATTTGTTTTCCCTTTAACAGTGTAATTGCTGCTGTAATTATTTCAGTATGACCAATTAGAGCTGACAAAAAGACTGTTTTTGTAATGCAAACCATATTTTTATAGTTTTATAAATATATATATATGTTTGAATATCTGGGGGGATTTTTTATGTCTTCTTTAAAAACAGAAAAACAGCCTGACACACTAGGCAGCTTTAGCTCAGCTGAAGTCCAACGTTTTCCAGTGGGCTGGTATTTAATTTTAGGCTATTCACTGTTATCCAGTATTAGTCCAATATTAGGAGCTACCTTTTATTCTAACCTTAATGTTAGAGGTAACCATGGACCACAACAATAGGCGGTAGCATGAGCTCACACTGTTTTCCCAGACTGTAATGTTTGTCAGAAAAAAATATTCTCTTACTCCTAAAAATTATCTCTCCTTTTTTCTTTTTGCTTTTTGAATCTCTAGCAATGAAACTTTACACAGGTACCGGATCTATTGTGATAAACCTTTATTTCTGCAGCTGAGTCTGTGTGGACCAGCAATGGTCAGTTAGTACTGAATTTGCTTATCTCTAATTGCATAACTGGCTGAATCAAATGAAAATGTGGCCTAAATAAAGGCAGAGAGACACTTTTTAACCCCAGCACATATCAGGAACCTGGCCTCTGCTATGTGAGGGAGCAAGGAAGGCACGGTGACACTTCTCTCCAAGACATGCCTCATTCGCTGCTCAGGCAGCAGCCCCTGGCAGTTCCAAAGGGTACCAGCGCTGAGGACACAGTATCTTTATTTACACTGAGCAAATAAAACATGTTTATTCGTAAGTCAGGTAGCTTGATCCAGGCAGCTAAATGTAAGTGAATATAGAAAGCAAACACTATTGACATATGTTGTACTTCTTCTGTGCCCTTTGGTTTGCCTTCTTCCATTCTGAAGAATTCTAAGCTGTAATTGTTATTACATTTTTCAGTTATTTTGCTGTGCAGTTATAAATGCCTTTTTCCTCTTTGATAAAGTAGCTCCAGTCAAAAGGGAATATGCTGTTACCTAGAAATGAATGGTAGAGTTTAATTCCCTGGCATTCCGTCAACACCCTACAAAAGAAGATTTTTTAAATCGTTTTCTATGGTGAGCAGTGGCAACATCTTCTGGAGGGTCAAAAATTTCTTGCTCTAATTCTCTGGCTTAATGCTTGTTATTGAAAGATGTCTCTTCTGAACCTACACCTGTATTACTAGTCCTCAAACCCACCCATGCAGGTAATACAAGAACATCTTGTTAATCTTTTCTGTCCTTAGGTCTTGTTCTGCAGTACCAGACGTAAGAGGATAAACTCGTGCTGTGGATGAACTAGGGTGAACTGTGTAGCAAAACTAACTGGTATGGTGCTTAGCTTGTGAGAAAAAGTTTGCTTTTCTGGAGTATGTGCTCCTAAAGATTAGAAAGGTTGGGTCTGGATTGTAGTGATATTGAAAACTGTGTTTCATATAAACATGTAAGCTGGCAACCACAGGTGAAGAAAAGAAAGGAAAGATACAAAGTGTGCACAAGATCAGATGCAAAAATAGCTCGGCAATGCCAGGGACAGTCCTGAGCGAATGACCTCAGCTACCAGTTTTTAGAGATGCTTTAATAATGCTATGTGAAATAAATTTATGGTGAAACTAAGATTGCACACTGCTTGTTGTATACCTTTCATTTGCTAATGTGCATTCCAAACAACATACTTAAGATCCCAGTCATTCTTTACGTGTTAAGGCTTGATGTTAGGCTTCCAGGATTCTTTCTCTTGATTCACTGCCAGTGTCCCTGCATGTCCTAAAGCAATGCATATTTGCTAGAAATTCCTGAATTTTTCACCCTGGGAAACAGGAAAAGTGGTATCAGCTGTTGCATGTTTAACTACAATGTTAAGCTCGAGTTTTACAAGACTACAGGGGCATCTTACTTTGTCTTAAAGGAAGATTATGAATCTATTTCTTCAGCTTGTACACAACAACAGCAACAATAACCTGGCACCTATTGCATGATTTCAGCCCTTTGATCTCCAAGTGCTTTTCAGGCAGCATGATGTGCATTATCCCTGCTTTACAAACGAAGAAACCAAAACTCAGCGTGTTTAAACAAATTTTCCATACTCTCAAGACAAAGATATTCCCAGGCATGGAACAGAACAGTCAGGCCTTATCCCCTAAACCATGCTTTTTCCAATTAATTTTAATTTTCGATTTTGTGAATTCAATTAGTTACTAGTTTGAAGATGAGTAACTAAGTTGCAAGCATCCTCAAAGTGGGTTTAATCCGCACACATTCTATTATCGAAGTTTTGATTACTGCTGTATCTTTTCTTTCTCAGACAGCTTGACCATACAGCCAAAACCTCAGTCAACACATACGTGCAGATAAAAAAAATATTGCTTTTCTTCCTGCTTTTGTTATTAGTGTATTTAGCAGTACTGACTGGCTCCACTTTTTAGTATTTTCTTAATTTAAAATGTTTCTTCCTTATTTTCATTATGCTGTCAACACTTGCCTTAACTGTGATGGCATACCAACATGAGCTCAGTTCAAAAGTCTTTATTCCTGTCATCCTAAAAAAGGATTCCAAAAAGGACAAGAAATACCATTGTTTTTAAATTACTGAATTACATGTACAAATCAGATGCTTCAAATGCCTGTTGCGTTTGTCTCAAATAAATGCTTGTATTTATGTATTCTGTATATTATACGTGCATCTATGAAGCCATGCACGTCTTTTTATAAACATGCAGTGTACATTAATGAATATACTTATATTCATCTTTTTTATAGTACTTTAAAAATATATCTGTACATAGTTTTAATCTTCACATTTTGGATTTAATGATATAAAATGCAGTAGCTCTTACTCATAAAGTATTGTTCTGGTAAAAAAGAATTCTTCCAATTAACACAAATACATTTCCATCTTCTGATGCATATAGTCTTATCTGTTAGAATGAAGTTGGATCTGATGCTGTCATTTCTTATGTCTTTGAGAAGTTTAATCTGCTTCTCTTGCTGATGGCTTCTTACTGGCTATTTTAACAATTAGTTAATCGATATCACAATTTTCCATTGCTGTTGAAGTGCAATGGCCATTTCTCTCTTTATTATATTAATTTCTCTTAATTTCTCTCTCGCTTAATTCCTCAAATTATTAAAAATTCAGAGTTTATATTATTTGACCCCATAATGAGACCTGGGGCCTAAAATAAATGCTGTGTCATCTATGACCACAGTGGACTGGTATGCTCTTATCATTATTTAAATCTTAGATAAAATTACCATTGCTATTAAGAAATGGTGGCACAACAGGCTTTATGGACAAATTAGAAATTATTGCTGACTGCCAAAGTTGGTCTAGTAGTTTCCCTAGAAACTTCTCTAGAAAAGGTTTGCCTTTCTCATACTGACTATCAAATCCCTGGGTTCCCTGCAAAAATTTGTCCCAGTAATGGAGCTGAGAAATCACAGACAACGGGTTTTCGCTTTGCACTTAGTTTGCAATATTCTAATCCAGATGAAAAATTAAAGGGTTTTTGGATTGCTTATTGTTGCTCTTTTTTATGCCTCATTTTCTCAAACTCTCCATTTTTTTTTAGCTTCACCAAAGTCAATTTTTTAATTTCACATGAAACTAACATTCCTTGGAGGACTGTGAGCTCTCCCTTCTACTGATACATTCCTCTTTACAGGAAGCCAGAGCTGCTGAAGTTGCTACCTGAAGACAGGCTCTGATTTGACTGCTTGGAATCTGGATGCAATACCATAGTCGTCTTGTTGCTAATTAATAGTTATTTCATAATTACACCTGATCTGAAGTTAGCAGACACTTGGAGGGCAGGGGACAAGGGAGACCAAAAAAGAAAGCATGTTAGCAATAGGTGTTAGTATTTACCTCCGCGAGTGATCTGCATCTCCAGCAGATTTTTTTTTTCTGAAAACACTACCTTGATTATATAAATACTTATAACAACAGTGTATTTATATTGTATAGTAATATTTAGTATGTAAATATATTGCAGTATATTTCTAGCTATATTTCTATAAACTAGAAGTAAGAGGCATCATCTTGACTGATGAGAACTGCTTCTGAGAACAGACTATCCTGAGATACCTACTGTGTGGCACAGTAGGTATCTCAAGATATTCCATTCCAGCATGGTGTTGTGAAACCATTTAGTCAGAAGCCTTATTTTCTTTCATTTTGTGTTCCTTCATTGATATGGGAACAATGTTGATATTTATCAATAATAAATAAACAGGCATAATTTAAAAAGAGCTTTTAAATGGCCAGCTATTCTGGAATAGCCCTGCACCTCTGTTTCCTATGGTATTTGTTTTTCTTCATGACCTATTCTATCTGTTTAAGGAATAAAAAAGTTTCACAACATGGTGCCTGATTTATGTCCACTTCTATAGACGTGTGACCTGCACAGTGACAGACCCAACTGTTACTAAAGGTCCCATGACTGTATGACCCTTTGAGCTATATTTACCGCAGATGCTTTTTCCACTCGTTCACTCTTTGAGGTTAACTTTTATGATTCCACAGGAGTCTTACAAAAGGTCCAGTGTTAACCATTGGGTGATATTTGAAAGACAGGTGCCAGAAAACATGAAGAACAGGATGCTAGCAAGAAACCTTATTAACATTCCTTCTACTGTGGTGGAGCACTTTATATGCAGATGACTGGTGCAAGCCTCCAGGGCAGTTAGGATCTTTCCTGCTGATACACAGTGTAGCTGGTAATGCATTTTATTGTACTGTGATAAAATAAAGCGCAAAGGTTCTAGAGAGCTTTACACACTTTACACACATTCCTATTTGATAAATTTTTTTTATATTTTAACACACAGTCTGTTTATAATGTTTTCCTTCTATTTGCCAAGTCTATACAAATTTTATAAATACAATTTTCAGTCCTTGCTTTCATTACTAACCTAGCTGCAGTATCATCAAAAGTAATGTACTGAAGCACTTGTAAAGACTGTACAAAGGAATGGCTGTTATGCATGTAACCACTTGTTAAGCAATACCTTTGCTCTTTCAGTTTAAAAATAATTTAACAAAGTTCAGAGAAAATTAAAAATGTATAATTTAAATGGTATATTCCCTATCCAGTTCTCTGCATTTTTTTCCTGTTCTTATGCTGAAATCACCAAATATGCTTACACAAATATTTCCTAAAAGGAATTGACTCTCAAAGTTCTTATGATAAGTTTTTTGCTAGAAACTATAAATGCAAGTTTGTTTGTAATGCATAAGCTATTAATGTATTTAATGTAACAGGAAAAGATCACTTCCTGCAGTACAGCAGAGAGGACGTCATGTTAACAGTTCTTTAACTGAGGTATTTTGTCCTTCAGTGATTTATAACAATAGCTGTCTGTATGTGTGTTTGACTTTAACAGTCAACAAGGAATTTTATTTTTACTTAACTTCCCCACAGTACTTTGCATGTCTTTCAGATCGGGAATACTTTCTTTTTTGTGAAGTTTGAGAATAATACTTATCCACAGTATCTAGGCAAGGGTTAGAAGCAAAAGAAAGGGAAGAATTAAATTTCTAGGTAATGCTTTTAGTGAACTTGAAATGAAAAATCTTTGTTCTTTCCTTACTCCACAGAGACTAATTTATCTAGCACTTCTCTAAGTGGAATTTCCCTGCAAACTCACTAATGTTACTGGTAACTTGCATTCATCTTTTCCTTTTCTTTTATTATCCATCAGTATTGTTCTTTTGTTTGGTTTTTTTTAATGTGATTGACCTTTAAACCTGTTGTTATCAAACGGCAAGAAAGAGATAGAGACTCTTTTCAGCTGCCTTCGTTCCCATGTGACCTGCAGGGAGAATAGATTCAAAATAGACTAGTTCCTCCCAGGGCAATACAAGACAGAAGAGAAAAGCACTGTCATTTCCGAACAGCACAGTGCTAGAGTAAATTCAGCGTGAAAAAGGAAGGAGTTGCAGCGTGTTAGAATTCCTCCTCCACAGCCTGGATTATTACAGGAGATGGATTTCAAGAGTTTTAAAAAGCAGAGGATTTAAAAAAAACTTTGAAATAGAGTACTTTGAGAATGAGCTTCATAAGGACAACTGATGTTTGACTGCTAGAAATACTGAAGGAATTTTTCAAAATGAGCATTGTTATGAAGCCAAGATCCCGATCCACCAGCTCCTTAAGGACTGCCGACGCAATGTGGTAACGTGTTTTTTTTCTTTCAAGCTCCCCTTCCTATTATGACACACAGACATGTCCTACGAAAGTCACAGGGTTTCATTTTGACTTGATAGATTTTGCATGGTTATTGCAGATGTTCAGCTGCACAATTAATAGTAAGAAACAAAATTATGTAGCTTTTTCTTGTACAATACTGTGTGTAGCATTTTTTTAAGGAGAACTCATTACATACCTTTTTTTAACCCATTACATACGTTTTTCCCATTCAGTAGTCAAGTTCAGTCCTTGCACTTACAGGTACATTCTTAAAATCTTCATTAGATTTATTTCAGGAACAGAGTTGTAATGTAAAGCTTGCAGTTCTGGTGGCTGGAGGGTAAAATGAAGGTGTAGTTTGCGTGAGCTATTTTGGGATACTTACATGTAGTTTTGCTGCGTAAATAGAGTGACTGGTAGAGATAAGTGTCCTGGGAGGAGACAGGCTTTACAGTGGCATATCCGAGACTGTGCTGTGTTATGCTTCGTGTGTTTCCCCTCCTCTCCGAGGCTCAGAGGTGTAGAAGCAGACTGTAGTAGTGATCCACGTGTATGATTTTCTTGCAGATTTTTTGTCAGCAATCAGCAAAGTTCTGTCTTCTGATTAATTATTTTTTCTTGTGAGAACTTTATGTTTTATGTACCTTAATAGGCACCGACAGGGCAGGTTAGTATTAGGTATGTGAAATAAATTCCCTCTTCTAATGTCGCCCACATTTTTTTCCTCTCCGTGTTTTTAATAAAACACCATCATTTTAATAAGCACGTAATAAGACTAATTGTTCAGAGCTATATTTAACTGCTATAAAATGAGGTATGTTAAATATAGTCTTTGTTTAGAAATAAATGGGTAATATGGGACTGTGGGATAGACTAGTAACTTAATACATTTCTTTGTGAGGGAATATATCAAGTTAATTGAACATTAGCCTATGAAAAATTTTATGTTTCAAATAGTCTTGGTTCTGAATTAGAGCCATGTCAGTACGACCATTAAAGCAGTTAGCAATTTTTTTCTGGTTATCCTTTGCTAAAACCATTTTGTAATAAAAGAAAATGAAATAACTATACTACTCAAGCTGAAGAGTAGTCCCAGTAGTTCTCAGAAACTACTAAGGAAAAGTTTTAATAAGGAAACTGCAGTAAGCAGTGGCTTTATATCTGTATTAAAATGTAATAAAGTAATACCGTGTCGGTGAACTATATATTGCTTAAGTGTTACAGTCTGCAGGGTGTCTCCAAGATAGTGAGCTAAAACATACCTACCTTGATTATTACGTATTACTGTGCAAATAAATCAGTACCGTTCTGATTAATTCTTCTGTCTTTTAGTTACTTCTTTCTTGACTGTTTCCACTGATTCTTGCAGGAAAAAAAGAAATTCTTTCAAAGAGAAAAAATCTCATAGCCAATACGTGTACGCTGATTTGACCACCAGGTGTTCCATGTAAAATACCTGTCCGCCTCCCTTTTGTTGCCCATGTCTTTAGTTACAACGTTGATCTGGTGGGTGAGAATACCTGTTTGCTAATACTGAATTGGGAGTCCTCTGCTACCCTGCCGTTTGGAAACGCTGCCTGAGCTTGGACGTGCCTCTCGGGGAGATCCTAGGAGGCAGACAGACAAGGTACATGCTGTTCCCTGCCAGAGTGGAGCCAAGCCAGGCAAGCGCTGCCCCAGCCGGAGAACCAAGGAAAACTGGAGTGTGGAGCGAGGAGGGCAGGGGAGGGAGCTCTGGCCACTCTGAACCGAGCTCGGCTCCCTGGGGAGGGGGCAGCTCAGGCCAGCCAGAACCACCCATGCTGCTCAACGAAGCAGCCTTCGTGCTGGGCCTCAGCAGAACCACTTCCCAAATCACCTGTGTGACTTCGGTTGGTGTTCTTAATCGCCAGGCTCAGGAGCCTGTGGGTTTGTCCCCATGGGTCAATGGGGAAGAACAGCAACGCTCCGGTCTCGCCACAGTGTTAAACAGCACCACAATGCTTCGGGACAAGTGACATGATGAAGTCAGGACCACTGATGGATGTTCAGGCCAGAAGGCAGGGAGAACTACAGCCTTTAATTCTCCTTTCTTTATCTGTTAACATAGCAATCCTGCTGTGTGTTGGAGGAGCAGGGGTGACTGGAGGGAAGGAGAAAATGGGCGAATGTGAGAAGAAAAGCCTCAGGGGGCTTTGTGGGTCCCAGGAGCACAGATACTGAGTGACAGGGTTGTACTGAGGTATGGATATCCCTTTTGCAAGGGCTTCAGAGAAACGGTCCTGGGATGTCCTTGGGCTGCAGTTTCCCGTGAAGAACAGAAACCAGGCTCCCAACATGCGGAGAACAGTGAGAGAATGGAGGAGGCTTAGCAACAAGGCAGAGAAACTTCTGCTGCTGGTTCCCTGAAATCACACTCACTCTCTGTTCAAAAGATGCAATCACTGGAGCGTATGTGACCCTCTTTTCAGGATCAATACTGCAAAGCATCTGGAAGGTATCACCTGCTGGTAGTGTGCTGAGGCACCAGCTGGCTTTGAGGAGGTGCAGGTGAGCCCAGGCTGTGCGAGTGCTTCTCCTTGCAACACCCGCTCGGTTGCCACTGGCTGCTGCTTGGCATGACAGTCAACCCTCCTCTTTCTGATGCACCTTGCAAAATTTCTCAGGACGTTATAGTGACTGAAGTAAAAGCAGATAGTTGGTATTTATGCAAAATAAGAAGGTGGCTTAAGGATTATAACGTGTTGTGTTAATTCTGCTCAATTCTGCCACTCATTCCTAACTTCACGATGTGATTGTGAAGTGTGGTTGTGAATCAGAACATTTCTAGGGAATAGTCTAGAAGGGATAAATGATGGTACAGACTTTTCAGTGAGGATGACTGATCATCTTGTTATACCTGAGAAGAAATAACAAGGTAGTAAGGAAACTCACTGTAAGGTAAAACCTTGGCTGAGACAGGAGTACAGGCATTTAAATGAGAATATGACTCCACTTTCTTGACTATTTGCACTGAACAGTAGAGCAGCAGTGTCCCACAGAAAATGTCGTATTTCTGTTGTTTTTTTTCTTTTGTAATTAAGGAAAAGTTTGAACTTATAAAAAAATACTATTTTGAAGGTTAAAATTTTGGAAGTTTAGGAGAGGAACCCATGGCAGGTCAAACAAGCAAGGGTTGTTGGACAACAGCTTACTGGCTCGAAAAGGTGCAGCTGATCAGATTGTAGAACTTCATTTTTTCACGATACAGATAATTAGCTCAAAATGCTAATAAGCCTCAGGAGCATTGTCAGGTTTTTGCCACAATGCTTTTTGCATGGTGTGTCTGCAGTTGATAGTTATCTGTTTACTTTGTGAGTTGGCCTTCCTCTGTCTTTATTTTTTGTTACATAGGCCAGTGTGGGCTTTCCTGTTTTTTTTGGAACTTAGGGTTGGCTTGTCTGCAAAGGGCACATCCCAGCCTCTCCAGTGCCCCTGAGAGCAGAGGCATTCTATGATTCAGTCAGTGGTATTCTGTAGAACAATGCATCTGTTCTTACTTAACTCCAGAATTGTGTGATACTGCTTGACTGCAATATCATGAAGTCCGGTAGACTGGAAATTGATGAAGCATGTTGTCAAGCAGGACTTTCTTGTTCTATAACATATTTATAGATAAGTGAAACAAAACTGATCTGTTGGATGATCTTTTCATGACCATACCCTTAATACGTAGTTTCAATAGGGATGCTAAATAACAGTTTTATGGAATGGAGACAAGAAAATACTTGTGGCCTGACATCAGTGTATGGTGGTGTTTCTGGGGCAGAAGAGCTAGGACAAAAGAATGCAATGATATCAAGCTGTGCTGACCTGAGGTAGCTGCACTGGCTTCCTGACTTAAAGGCACCACAAACTAGAACTCTGTCATAAGCGTGACCCAGTCTTGTGGTACCCACGTTGGGCAGGAGGAAGCTGTGGCTACACCACATTGCCTAGGGACTGGCCACCCCAAAACAGTTCAGTTCCTTGGTTACTTGCTTGGTGCTAACAAGCCTATTGCCAGTATAAAGAAGATGATGAATACGTATAATAAGTGCTATTGAGTGAGTCGTATACCTCCCGGTTATTGGCCTGAGACCTATATTTGAAGTAATTGCTGACTTTCAGACTGAGAATCCCAGTGCTGGGGAGATCAAGAGCAAACACATCCTATCCCTTGAAGGAGTCTTTGTCTCTAGGGCAGAGAACAGTACGGGAATGTAATCGTGAGTAATATTAAGAGCATGCATACCACTTGGCTGCTGAAGAGTTAAGGTTTTTTATTGCTGTACTGGATGAATCTTTTTTTCCTCTCTGGTATTATGATTGTTTGTGGGAGACAAGTGCCGGTTGTGATTGCTGGCGATATTACCTGTCCCCTGTTGTCATAGCTTGTGAAACCCCTCTTGAACAAAAGAGGGTTGGGACATCACCTAATTTTCAGTTGCACTTGTAGTAGTTGAAGATGTTGAACACACTCCACTGGGAAAGTTCAATGCAAGCTGCACAGTGTCCAAACTCCTGGGGACACTGAAGTACTGAATACCATACGCAGAACTGGTGTATTTCTGAATGCTGAACAAAGTGTGCAAGCTAGACATGACCTTTCCTGCAGGAAGTCTGACTTTGATGGAATTCATAGGTGACTTCATTTAGCAAAATAGGGTTTCATAAGCAGTATGGGCCTCAAATCATGAACAACCACAGAAATTTGAGGTGTTATATGTGCTTTTGTCAGTGTCAGTGCTGATGAGGAAGCTTGCGTAGTCAGCACTGGACTATTTTCCAGAGTGTGATATGTTAAACAGTGTTATTTTTATAAAATGAAATGGAAACAAATTCTATTTTCTCCCATCAATTAAAGGTGGAGTTTGAGTTGATCATTCTATTTTCTGACAATGTAAGAAGTGTCCTACTGGGCCTGACCAATAGTCTTCCTAACCTAGTGTTCTGTCTTTACCTGCAGCAACAGGAGAACATGGAAAGCCTGTCCAATTTCTGCAGTCCATTTCCATCATCTTTCCCAGCATCTACTAGTGTTGTATTACGGATGTTACAGAATTCATGCTTGCTTGTTCTCTTTAGAGTCCATCTAAGGACCTGTTGCCCATGGATTTGTCTAATCCCTTTTTTGAATTTGCTGACATTTGCTGTCTTCCTCCACAGCCTTCTGACAACCTTCCTCACTGTGTAGAAAAGCACTTTCTTTACTATGCTTTAAAGTGTTGTGCTGCTGGTTTCAACAAATGTCCCTTAGTTCTGTCAGTGTGGCATTTGATGAAAGATTCTGCGTTCACTTTATCCATCAGCTGGATGGTTTTGTAAAGCTCGGTCATAACCACCTCAGCCTTTTCCTGTAGAAACTGAAGAGCTGTAGCCTTAGGTATTCCTAAAAAGGCTGCTGCTGCCCCATCCCTTGATGATTTTAGCGGCTGTTCTTTGTATTTCCTCAAACACCACTGTGGCCTTGAAATATAGAGACCAGAATGCACGCATGAATCAAGACATGAACACACCAAGGTTTTTATACAGTGGTAAAATTATGCCTGCTTTTTTTCTCAGTACCTTTGTTGATGATGCCCAGTATGCTTTTAGCTTTTTTGACTGCCATTTCAAGTTGAGTCAGTGATTTTAGAGAATTTTTACTGTTTTTTCTTCCAGTACCATCTTTTGGCATGGTCTTATCTCTGCATTTATTTGGAGCAGAAGTGTTATACTTGCAACATAAAATCAAATTACTTTAAGAGGAATGTGATAAGAACTGCTGTCTTGAAATAATAGATGTTTTTTTTTAATTTTGCAAAAATACTGAAAACCATGCCAAACAGAACAAATGGCAAAGTTTGACTCCAGCAAAGAAAGAGCACTTCCTCAGAGATATTCTCTTTCAAGCTACATCCAGAAAAGCATACATAATACTCTTTCCCCACCACACGCAGGCACATGGTGTAGTCCTTTGCTACTCACTTTAGCGTACAAACAATCTACTCTTGATTTTCTTGAAGATATAATCTTGTCTTTACAGCACAGTTCATTCTCACACCTTCTACCTGTGCACATCTGTAGATTACTGGGTTGCGGACAAAGCTCCGTACAAATGTAACTGGATCATGAAGCTAGTGGAGACAGGGCACTTCAATGTCTATCCCTAGCATAGCATAAGGGATAGGGCAGCAAGCTTCATGGGGACCTCACTTGACAGCTCAGCCTGAATGACCAAAACTCCATTTACAGCTGGTTCAGCTAAGGAGAGGAGGTAGGCCAAATGTGGGCTACCTCCTATCCTCATCATCCGCATCTACCTATCAATGTTGAGATGCCTCGACAGAAATCTCTTCCGTTTTATTTTTATTTTATTCCCTTCCATTACACCATGGCTGAAATAGTTGGTTGCATTTTTTTCTGAGATGAGGGGCACCTTTTTTCCAACACAATTTCCTGAGAGGCTCAATTATAGTATAAGGCGTAACAGATAGGATTCAGCTCACCTTGGCTGTGGATGCTATCTACCTGGACTTTAGTATGGCCTTTATGACTTTAATAATACTTTAGTATTATAACACTATTTCCCACGGCATCCTCCTGGAGAAACTAGCTGCTCATAGTTTGGATGGGTGTGCCCTTCACTGGGTAAAAAACTGGCTGGGTGGCTGATCCCAGAGAGTTATGGTGAACGGAGTTAAATTCAGGTGGCAGCCAGCCATGAGTGGTGTTCCCCAGGGCTCAGTATTGGGGCGAGTTATTTTTAATACCTTCATCAATGATCTGGATGACAGGATCAAGTGCTCCCTCAGCAAGTTTGCAGATGACACCAAGTTGGGCTGCAGTGTCAATTTTCTTGAGAGTAGGAAGGCTTTGCAGTGGGATCTGGACAGGCTGGATCGATGAGCCAAGGCCAACTGTATGAGGTTTAACAAGGCCAATTGCTGGGTCCTGCACTTTGGTCACAACAACCCCATGCAATGCCACACGCTTGGGGAAGAAAGCTGCCCGGCGGAAAAGGATCTGGGGGTGCTGGCTGACAGCCAGCTTAACATGAGCCAGCAGTGGGCCCAGGTGGCCGAGAAAGACAAGAGCATCCTGGCTTGTATCAGGAATGGTGTGGCCAGCAGGAGTAGCGAAGTGATCATGCCCCTGTACTCGGCACTGGTGAGGCCACACCTCAAATACTGTGTTCAGTTTTGGGCCCCTCTACAAGAAGGACATTGAGGTGCTGGAGCACATCCGAAGAAGGGCAACAAAGCTGGTGAAGGGCATAGAGCACAAGTCTTATGAGGAGTGGCTAAGGCAAATGGGATTGTTTAGTCTGGAGAAGAGGAGTCTGAGGGGAGACCTTATTGCTCTTTACAACTACCCGAAAGGCGGTTGTAGTGAGGCTGGAAAATTTATGCACTGGAAAAATTTCTGTACTGGAAGGGTCGTCAACAGCCTGCCCAGTGAAATGGTGGGGTCACCATCCCTGGAGGTGTTCAGAAAATATGTAGACGTGGCACTTCAGGACATGGTTGAGTAGGCATGGTGCTGATGGGTTGATGGTTGGACTTGATGATCTTAGAGATCTTTCCCAACCTTAATGATTCTGTGATTCCATGATAAAGATAGATGTCTGCCATACCTCAACTACTAACCTCACACTGTCAGTGGAAATACTTGCTTTCAGGGTCTGACTTACATCATGTATTTTACATGTTGCCCTCAGAAGGAGATGTGCTCTTGGTGTCACTGATTTTATCAACAACAGGTCCCCTGAATGTAAATAATAAATATAAATGGAATCTAACTTGTATATGGGCACCTGCAGTGTGCACGTTTAACCAGATTAATTCTTTCTAATGTGACTAACTTAGCTTATGCTGAATACATACTTTAATATTTAGTAGTTGTAGCATTATTTTGTAGTATAAGGAGAGTATTCATACAAAACAAGGAAGTCCAGTATGGAATGTATGTTTTGGAACACAGTAGCAAGGATAAACTGATGGCTTAGGCTGAACCTAATACTGAAAGAACCTTGTGCTCAAAGTATGGTCAATTTATATACATGAAGTCACTAAGCAGTGATGTCAGCATTCTAATGGTAGCACAAATGACTCAACCTCATTAGAGTGATTCCCATCAGATTTCAGCTACGGTGGGTTTTAATTCCAACTAATATGCACTAGAGCATGTTTCTTAAGTCACATTACAGAACACATAAGTAAATTTTTGCACTCCTTTATTTGCTGACATTGATGTCAGCTGTGAAGATGTGTGGATATATGACTTAAATAGGTGCATGACATGGCTATGGTATGATACGATATAATGTTTAAATACCTTTTTTCCTTCATCAAAAATTATGAAACATTTTCATACCTGTTATGTATAAAAAGAACAGTGCACAGCTTTAGAAGGTAAATGGCAGAAACTGTTTTTTCTCATCTGACCTCTGTTTCGAGAATTCAGAAGCACAGAGAGGAACCTGTGACTTAAATTTGGTTCTTCTCCATTTCACTTGCTTGTTTTATAACAGCACCTGACGGTGCTATTTAACACTAATACACTCAAAACCTCAAGCCCCAAGTCAAAAATCCTTTTCTCCATAGATATTTAAGAAAGACATTTCCCCTTCTGTGAAAGTGGTAAACATTGAAAAAGGAAAAAAGATTGCTTCAGAAGAATGGATAACTGTCTTCTTTTTGTCAGAGATCTTAAAATAAATTTAGCAGAGATCAGTTGAAAAATTCCATTTCAGTAGTTTCATTATGCTTTATTTCAATTTAATAATTCAAAATTATTACTCAAATCAACTATTTGAAAAAAAAGCATGTCAGACTAGAAAAAAGGGTTTATTCTGATGAAAACTTTTTGATAATTCTGAAATTTATCCTTAAATTTGTTTTAATAATTTTAATGAAATGTTTCAGTTTGAGTGAAATTATACTGTTTTATTATCAACTTTTTTAAGAAATTCCCATGTGTGCTTATGTGAGACTCTACAAATAGCTCTAGAACGTGTACCCATAGCATGTTTCAAAGAAAGACAGGCATAGGTGCTACATGCATAGAGTGCAAGACAACACATGGCAAAGACTCGTACATTGGTGACAGCTGTGCTGCCCTGGGAGCTGGTGGGATGATGCCATACCGAGGCCAGTTAGCCCTCTGCCACAGTGACATGTCTCTGTTGCTTTCTGAACCCCAGTTACCAACTCCATGTGGTGTCAGACTGCATCTTGTAGCTGCTGCCAGCATCCAGCCACATAAACATCAGGGCAGATTCCAGCAAGCACTTATAGGAAGTTCTTTCCAAGAGGTATACATGAAGAAAGAAGTCAATCACTACAAAAGCTTCTAGGTTGCTCCTGCCCTGAAGTGTCCCCTACACAAGATCAGTTACATAGGGTCGTCTTCATTGTTGGAGCTTTATAGTCATAATCATCTTTATTGACTCAGAAATTTCCATATTTAGTGATCTGAAGCTTGGGAGCAATACTGTCATGTGACACGTGACGTTTCCTCGACTTACTCAACATCTGTTTTCCACTTGTCGGGCTCCTATACATTTGCCTTATTATCTGAGGTCTAATTCCATAGCTAATTTGCTTTCACTTCCTTCCTTTTGCACATTTTCTGTCCTCCTTACTTGCATTTAAATTTTCCTTTCCAGCTGAATTTGAAATAGCCTCCCCTCATTCCTTTTCAATGTCCTGAAACTTTGCCTTTGTCAGACTGCCACAGAACAATTATTTTCATAATATGAACTTCATTAAAAGAAACCCACTTGGTTTCAGTTTTTGCCTTCAAAACTTCCAGACATAAAATAGGTATTTATACACCTAAAACTAAGCAATTGCATAATTGTGGTTTTGCAGCTTTCGTCTTTCCTTGTTCAGCCTCTCCTACACAGTTAGACAAATTCAGTTCGGTTGTAAACAGCTTAATCCTTTTAGTTTGTTTGCACTTTAGATGTGTGATGCCAGTAAACTTGGACAAGTGTACTTTCATGGATGTGTATGTACCTCCATACAGCAAGTTGTATATGTTATATCTATAACTTGCAGTTTCCTTTTTCGTATCTCTGTATTTTCCAAGTGTGTCTGGTGTGCTAAAAATTTGATTTAGTCCTCACAAGTTATATTTGTTCAAATTTAATGTGATAAACCAGAGTGTGATAAAGCCAGTACTCCTTATGGTCTGTATGGCCAAACGAAGTGCATCACGCGTCCGCAAGTGACCCCTTTTGTCTTAACAGTTTGTAGTCTTACTGCTGTCATCTCATGCCATCCTAAGGTGTGTCTGAATTAAATTGTATGTGTGAATACTATTTTCTTTTTCCCATCCGAACTTTTGTTCCGGTCAAGTTTTTTTCATTCATAAAAATATATCTGCTTCTATTATTTAGCACTTGGCATAGCTCCAGTAATTTTTATATAAACCCAAGACTTACACTCATGTGAAATTCTCAGCTTTCACATTTAAAAATAAAGGAAAGGTTTTAAATTTTAATTCAAAGTTTCAAAAATTAAAAAGTGAGGAAAAGCTCTGTTACTTGTTTTTGAAATCTCACCATTTTAAAGACAATCCCATCACCCATGCTTGTGTAGTTGATGGAGGAAACAGTGTAGATCTAGTAGGCCATTCAGAAAATCAGCAGTGACATCCTAACACAGGCAGGTGCTCCCAGCTTTCCTCTGAGCTCTCTCCCCAGGGACTGCTGGGGAGCCCGGCCTCCACATTCAGACATCTGTGCAAATCTGTGCTGTAAATCTTCCCCACATGATCTATAAACAGACGTTTTTTCAAATTTTGCCAAGTGATGCTGGCAACTTTTTAGAAAACAAAAGCTATCTTTTTGTTTTGTATATTTACTTCTTATTCTTGATTCATGTGTGTATTTACTTTTCATGCTTTGCATAAAGATGGTATGATAATCTGCTGGGGTTGCAACGTACATAGGAAAAAGGAAATACAGAGGAAGGACGTCTGATAGACTGAAATGCCGTTTCACAAATGCTAGATAGATCTCATCCAATTCCTGTGTACAGTTTTTCATCATTTCTGATCTGTTCAGTCTGAAACTGCATTAAAAATTTGTTGGCCTGTATAGGCTCACTTTGTGGACAGAAATATGATGAAGTAAAGATGAACATTTAAAAGTTAGCAGGCCTGCACTTGCAGTAAGAGTGTAAGATTACTATTTAAGCTAGCTCTGACAGACTCAATAATGGTAAAATGGAACATGTTCACTTATGACAAATGAAAATTTACAACAAATTAAAATGTCAAGTCGCAAAACAACAACAGTAACATCAGTACAGCTGCTGGTAGATGTTCTGGTTATACTCATCAGCAGATGTTTTTCGGTAGTAGAGGGCATATTAGTCCTTGGTTGCTGTTTTTGCATACTTCTTTGGCTACCGAAAAGAAACACACACAGAGTTACCCTAAGAAGGTCAGTAATGGAAAAGGAAAAAAAACACCGTATGTTGTTTTGGACTGGAAATGGAACTTGGGCCCTGAAGGGATCCCTTGCTGTTGCTGGAGAACCACGTCCCCTTTTCCACCCACTTCCATTGTAACACAAGTCTTCTTCTATGCATGTTCAGTGACGTGAAATCAATTAAAAATGTACAAAGGACTGATCCACTTGAGCATGATTCTGTAAAGTACAGCTTGAAAGCAGTTTGTAGCCAGGCAGCTAGGCTAAAAGGGACGTTGAAGTAGATGTTGCTAACACTTCCAAATGAGTTTCGGGTTTTCTTCATGTCTCCTTCAATTTTACAATACTTTAGTCTTAAGACAGTACTGAATTCTGAAGTTGAAATATCCTGTAATTCTATAATTTAATTACCTACTATTCTTACTATCTCTTGTGAATCATACCACCACCTGGATGTTGAACAATTCATCCAGTACAGCCTGCTGCTTCAAACAGACTCTGCTCAGGCCATTCCTGGCATCTTGTTTGCTTAGGAACAAATCTTCTGTTCGTTTAAATGGAGGAAACTCTATACCATAAATTAAGCAAATGCTTATTTAGAGCAGCAGACAATTAGGTTTGGATAGGTTTTCCTTCCTGGCTCATATTCTGGTTCTTGTTCCTTTCTTCTCTAAATTTCTTTGGATTTATTCACCCTTTAATACCCACTGTTTCACAATTTATTTTTTAAGGGATTCTGAAAAAGTCAAATCAGACCTGTTTGTGTTCTTTCTACAAAACAGGGCTGAAAAGAGGAATTGAGTGTTTGTCAGGAACTATTGTGATTTGTTTCTCTCCAGACTGGAAAACAATTATGTTTTCCTGACTTCTTCTCTGTCTTTATTCTACAGTATAAACCTTTGTATGAATCAGATAATGAGATAGTAGGCATGTGCCTTTTCTGTCACAGGGGAAAAACATTCTGCTTAAGTCACTCTTCGGTTTACATCTTGCACAGTGAGCATTTTGGTTGTTTTGTTCACAAAGTATTCAATACTGTAGAACCATTTTTATATCACCTTTCATAATTTTCAGGTTTTTTCTTCTGCTTTAGCAAACGGACTTCTAAAATTTGAAATTTCGTATTTCCCTCCTCAGCAGCTCATGATACATCAAAACCTGCACTGCAGAGGATCCCAAAAAACAGTTTCAGCTCATTGTTCAGTGCCGTTTTGATAGCTATGCTACTACCTCTGCAAGACAGTCAGTGTCTGAAGAGCTGGCCAGATTGTTGCCCTCTCCTGCTCTTTATTAAAGTCCTGATTTGATACTTTTGTCTGCCTTAAGTTGCTAGCAGTTCAAAACATACTGATAAGCTTCACAAGAGAAAGAAATCAGTGATTTAGAACCCAAGGACAGTAAAGCTGTTTACCAGGCTGTTACCTGTTACCACAGGAAATCCCTGTGATGTTAATCTTTCATTTGTACTGCCATATAGAGGAAAGCTGACAAGAATCAAAGAGTAATAGGCACAGAGGAAAAAAAATTTACAACGTTCAAGTGGAAAGATACGCAGCATAGGGGATCCTTTAAAAGTTAGAATGTTTATGAAAGGCATGGTAAGAGAACACATGGATTAAAGCCAGTGGAACCCCTGGTTCAAGCCTTGCCAATGATCAGTGATAGCCACTACAACTGTGTAATTAATTGCTTTTTAAGAGTTCAGCCTATTCTGTGTTAGTTCTCAAGCAAGCTGTTCAGATGCCCTTCTTTTAATGAGCCTGAAAATGATGCTGGCTGGCTCAGTGATATTGAAGCTGAGCCCTTTCCAGCCTAGTCTGCAGAAGTTTATTTTTTGATTTATCCTCTTGGAAACACTGGCCAACCCAATGTCTGGTTTGGTCTTTGTTTTAATGTCCCTCTTGTCCCGTGACAGTCACCTCAGTGCCATCTGCTCTGAATTCCATACTATTAAGGGAAGACCCATGCTTACCTGGGTTTCAGTATGACTGAAATGACCGTTTAGGTTTAATGCCAGGTAGGTTTCAGGACATTTGGGAAAACATGTAAAGTGACTCAGTCAATACTGGTGCAGGCACTGTTTTTATGCTTGGTAACACTATGACTAGTGACTTAATCACTGACATATGTTTTCCATTCTTTTAAGGGCCAGAGATTTGAGGTGGAAAAATGTTAGGAAGCATTCTTTGAACGCCTAGTGGTGGCAGCAGCCTTCAAGGAGTCTTAGCATTTGTGGCAACTGAAATGCCACAATCGCCTATTAGAAGGATTTTGTCTCTTACAGCGTTCCTCTTGGTTTATAACTGATGTGCTCGCTGTTATGCACACACACAGCTAGCCCTTCCAAACGAGTCTGACTTTCAGCTCTAGAGGTCTACAGCTCCATGAAGTGAAGTCCTTGCTCGTATTTATCAGCAGTGCCATCATTTGTCTTTGATTCACAGATAGTGATTACATTTGCATTTTTGGCAAGCAGGGTGTTCACGGCTGTGAAGCAATGTATTTTTCTTCTTGGAATTTCCATTCTTGGAAAAGACTGGAAATTAATAACTAGGAAATGACATTTTGTAAAGCCATCACAGCTTTTAATCTTGTCCAGACAGTTTTTCCACCTCAGAAATGCATTCCCCCCGTGTCAGTAAGATGACCTTATGGCTTTGTTATTGATACTGTGCATTTGCAACTTTCTCACAATTATTTATTTCAACAGTAAAATAGAACTTTGTATTTATGCTGTCAGTATCATTACATGGTTTTAGATGGGTGGGAAGCACGCATTTTTCAGTTTCTAGTAGCTCTTCAGAACATTTTACTTAATCACTTAGAATTGATTGATTTACTAACCAGTAGTTATTTTCTTATCGATTGCTGCTAGTAGAAATAGAAGTCTGGTGTAATTTCTTGTAATTGAAAGCAAAACACTGTAGCTCTTTTATCATTAAGATAGACCAGCTGCTCGCTCTGCCTTCTCCAATTTTTGTGTTTCAGATACTGATCATGGTAATATTTGGGCTTTTGCTCCAAAATAAGATTTTATTTTAATTTATATGTTCATTGGCAACTAGAAATCCAGAATGACAAAACAAAGAAAAATTGCTTTCCTGTTACTTTCAAAATTCCTTGGAAGAGGCTATTGAAATACTAATAAATGTATCTAATGAAATAAAACAATGAAATAATAATAAAATTATAATATTAATTAAAAATCCACTGCAGTTTTTTTTAACTGGAGAAGAAAATCTAAGGGCTAGCAGCTCTTGGAATGTACTTTTTCTCATGAGGATGTCCCTTTTCTTCAGTCTTTCCTGTAAATTGGTAAATTCTATTGGTAAATCCATTTGTTTGCTAGAGATATTTATGTGCTAAAAAGGATGGGTTTGGAGGACAAGGATCCTTTGGTGTATTTCTTCCCCCTTCTCCACGTACTTGGCCAGTCCATTCCACCTTTGCCTGCTGCTTTTCCTTTGCAGGTGTGTGAATATTCTCTATCATGTTATGGATTCTGTCATAATAATGCTGATGAGCAACAATTTTGAGAGCAATCTTCTGAACCTCTTTGACATTGCTGTATTATCTCTGTGTGACTCAGGATCAGCATCTGGTTTCAGAGTTACCTCTTAGTTCTTTTGACATTAAATTAGCCCCAGACACTGTATTCCTTGAAGCAGAAGAAAAGGCCCCATTCCTGATATTTAGCTTAGCAGAGTCAGCTCTTGTGCAATAATCTTTATTGCAGCTGCTTGGAATATAAATTAAATCCAGCTTTCCATAAAGGATGGAACAGAGAAACAATCACAAACATTGCTGTGTAACATAATAGTTCACGAAGATTAAAAATATACAGATATTCCCATTACAGAATCACAGAATGGTAGGGGTTGGAAGGGACCTTAAAGATCATCTGGTTCCAACACCCCTGCCATGAGCAGGGACATCTTCCACTAGACCAGGCTGCTCAGAGCTCCATCCAGCCTGGCCTTGAACGCTGGCAGGGAGGGGGCATCCACAGCTTCTCTGGGCAACCTGTGCCAGTGTTTCACCACCCTCATGGTGAAGAATTTCTTCTTAATATCTAAATCTGCCCACTTTTAGTTCAGAGCCATTCCCCCTTGTCCTATCACTACTGGAGCCTTCTCTTCTCAAGACTGAACAGCCCCAGCTCCCTCTGCCTGTCCTCATAGGAGAGGTACTCCAGCCCTCTGATCATCTTCATGGCCCTCCTCTGGACCCACTCCAACACATCCATGTCCTTCTTATGTTGGGGGCTCCAGAGCTGGA
>Ga0065711_1000671_pt1 | contig 58240 bp, 20 predicted proteins | sample Hoacrofraction12_FD_59098 | JGI IMG/M metagenome (GOLD analysis project Ga0065711, IMG submission 59098) | Hoatzin crop microbial communities from Cojedes, Venezuela - Epithelial fraction 12 v2 (version 2) | ecosystem: Host-associated > Birds > Digestive system > Esophagus > Crop | place... | reverse complement strand
CCGCCAGCTCCCTCAGCACTCGTGGGTGCATTCCATCGGGGCCCATGGATTTGTGGACATCCAGATCACTTAAGCGATCCCTCACACAGTCCTCCTCGACCAAGGGAAAGTCGTCCTCTTTGTAGGCTTGTCATGTAAATGGCCTAGGAGGGCAGGGCTGATTGCTTGATTTTCACTGGGACCCCTGCACTCTTACAAATATCACATTAAAATCTTTAAAACTGCATTCTTTCTCCTCCTCTGCAATGGAGTCTTCATGCGCAGTGTTACACCCAGATTACACTGTCAAAACTGCAGTCCTCCTTCTGCCATGTGTGATTAACCAAGCCCTGCAAAAGATGATACCTCAGGTCTATGAAAGCGGATGTCCCTCACATACACTCACAGGAATCTTCTATGGCTTTTGCAAACCCTGTACGTAAGGATGGAGATGTATAACTGTGCATACATTTGTGCATGTGTAAATGCTAGGGATGAATACATACTTTCAAATATGCATGTCAGATAATGTGCATTTTGGTTTGCACAGAAGAGTACTTGGAGTTTGTTGGCGTTGTGAAAGGCAGGCAGGATATGATGTGGCATCCTCCTGTCAGATTCTGGTTTATGGACTGGGTAGAAACTTTCAAATAAGATCCTTCCAGTGTGCTTGGTTTGGTTCTTAACTAAAACCGAGAGGCCTCACTTTGGCCTTATATTGGTTTTATGTTACTGAGTTACAAAAACAGTAGAAGGGGCAGAAGTGGCTGCTGCAGGAGCTGCTGTGAGGTGAAGTCTGAAGGCTGGTGGGAATCTCCCTCTGACAGGATGGCTTTGACAAATACAGCTCCTAGATTTTTAACTTTTACTTCCTTTACTGAACTTTCTTTAATTTTTAAAAAAAATGGTTTTTGCTAGTTTTGTATTCTCCTTTGAACTCATTGTGTGTAATGTAATGTCATAATCAATATTCAGCAGAATATTTTTTTACATTTAGTTGCTGCATTCATGGATCACCTATAGGCTAAATTTACCAGTCTTGTTGCTCAAACTAAAATACTAAAACCGTAGAGACACTAATCAATGAAAATAGCCTGGCTTTGAGAAGTGCAGTTGATGCCTCCAGTGGAATGAATTTTTGTCCTTACTACAGTCTCTGCAGAAACTGCAGACTTGATGTTTAATCCTGTGTATGCCGTTCAAACCTCATCCCCGGTGGTACAGCCTGTAAGGTGGTTCAAATCAATCAACTCTAGCAATACAAAACCAGAGCAAATGACAGTAGATATAGACACCTTTTTTTAAAGGTTTTCTATATCCCTTTCAGATACGGCAATGTTTTTTCTGTTTTCCTGTTTTGGTAATACCTTAAGCGTGCTCCATCGATTAATTAATTGCAGTTTTTTCCATTTTCTTTCCCTGGATAAGATAGTGGAACATAGCCTTCCTTCTGGCTATGTTGATTCAACCATGCATGTAGTTATTTTTATTCTGGTATTGAGGAGGATTTGATAACCTAAGGGTATGTGGGAGGCCGTGTCTGCAGAGAATACTATCTCGTTGTAGAAAAACCTAGAGAGTTGGAAAAAAAAAAAAAAAAGGAATATCTCAGTACTTTTTTTCAGGTCTGAACCAGAATCAGCAAACTTTAAAATAATTAGTGTTTGGGAACACTTGTTCTGACTTTAACTCAATTATATTTAGCTTAATTGTGTTTATCAATTAGACAAGATAAAATGCATTATTAATCCTATTAGCAATGGAAAAGCAGTAAGTTATTCAGTCCTGCTGTAGAAAAGTTGACAAAGAATTATTGTTTATAACACTAAATTATTGTTTCAGGGAAAGGTTACTTGAGGTAAGACTCAGTGAAAATGTTTGTATGTCGTCAGACATTATTTGCACTGAGCCTCTGTGTTTCAGCACCCATATGAATTCTAAGCCATTCTCCAGCATTGACATTATTAACCCAGACCTTATTCCCTAGGCCTTCTCTTGCCTCGTTCGTAAACCCTGTAGGCTATTCCTACTGCCTGAAGGTTCCCCCTCAGCTTACTTGTCTACTTAGTCCTTATACGTGGCCAGGACTTTTGTCAATAGCTTTTTATCACAAAGATGCACTGATTTTGATTGGTTTGCTGTTGTGGAGAGGTTTTTTTAAGTTCCAGTCCAGGTCTCTTTGGCATGTGTTTGTCCATACAGCACTTGACTCCTGTGGCTTGTTTGAAGAGTTTGCATTTCTGCCTGAAACTTCAGAAAGGGAAAAATTTGCATAGCCTAATTTTATTTCAAAGCAGCTAGTAATTGTTTAATGACTTCCTATAAGGTTTTAGTGTATGTGGTGTATGAGATGGTATATTCTAATATGTGGCTTACCATTACTGACAGGTTAGTTTTTGTGTTGTGTAAGTTTGCACATAACACTTTGTGACATCTTTAGAGATTTAATCTGTTTTGGTAGAGGACTGTCAACCTGTTGTTGGGTTAAAGTTATTTTTTAATTGATGAAGTAAACACTATGAAGGAAGTTCTTTTGTCCTCATATGGTTTTATGTAGGACTTGGTTGTTTCACAGCTTTTCGGGATGCTATGAATGTGGCAAGATTTGAAGAAGAAAATTCTTTGGTCTTTGGATTTTTGCTATATACTATTGCCATTTTCATGTTGATTCTGACATCTGGATGGTCGGGTATTGGAGTATTTCAGATGCACTTTAGATGATAAAGATTACTGATCTTGCAAGTGAAATCAGTGATAGTGTTAGAAATGTCAGGTTAGTATCCTAGGTACAGCAGGGATTTGACAGGCTTTTAGATATTTGTTCCTGTCAGCTTTTCTTCTGAATATTCATTTGGTTAGTAGGTGGCAAATCAAGAGTAGTTTGGAATTAATCATTCGTATTTATTTAACTTTCTCCTGTAGTACTGATCAATTACTTGTCACTAATGCAGGCTACAACTATGTTGCATGGTAAATACTATATAGTCTTACAATATATGGTTGTAGCCAATTTTTAAACTTAAAAACATTAACTACTTTTTAAATGTTGTAAGAAAATAGTAAAATATCAACATAATGATAGCTTTTGTACTGATGATAAGGTGCCAAAACTAGAACACAAACTAATCTAATAAACAAGAAGAAAAAATAATTGTCTCCATTGCTGATTCTCATGAAACAGGGATAAAAATAAAATGGTATTATAAATGTATCCTCTAATAGCTTCCACTAAATAGCCCATCTCCGCCTACTGTATCACTTTTTTCCTTTAATCTATTACTAACTCATCAGGATAAGCGAAGGAATTAGAGATTTTCACAGTACCTGTAATTATAATGAACACCAGTGATTGCAAGACTCCCTTCTGTAGCTGTCCTTGAGATGATTATGTGCCTGGCTTTCTAAAGGACCAGCAACCCCTTTGCAAATACTTAAAGCTGTGTTTTGGATTTGAATGTATGTTATCATAACCAAGGTTCATTTCTTCCCTCTAATGCCATGCTAAGTTTCTTCCATGCAAAGTTTTTCACTAAAAACTTTTTCACTAGTTTTGATTTTTTTAGCCTTCTCTGTAGTTTTTCCTGGTGACATGCAATAATTTTGCAGGGACATTTCACTCCACAACCGTTCCTCAACATCTCACAGGGAAACAACCCCACTGATGCCTATAGAATGATCAAGTCCAGTGAGCATGTACCAGAAATGACTGTATTAATCTCAATGCACTCACAGCTCTAAGGGAAGTACCCATTTGAAACCTCTGTGTGTTTTCTGAGTGAAAGAGATGGTAGGGATAAGGTAAGTAACTATCTGCTCCTGGCCATGTCTGTGCTGCCAAAGCTTTGCTTGTTCCTGTGAGAGGTCAGTGCTGCTCAGGTCTGCCAGCTGAGTTGCTTAGGTCATTGATCCTTGACTTCTTTTAGTCAAAATAAGGGTTAAGCTTAGGGTTAAGCTCTTTAAACAGAGGATCTTTTTTACTAAATAATTTAGCCCAGGCAATTTTGCTTTGGTGTGAGGATTTACTCTGCGGATCGGGTTAATTAGCAGTTACAGGTATACAGCGTTTAAAGGCACAATACAGCCCTTCCTGCTTATCCAACCCTAGACAGCAATTTGCAACAGCTGTCTCTCAGAAAAGGGCTCCAGCAAACCCCATTTCTGATCACTGATGTCTTTCCGCTTAAAGGTTGTGCAATGCAACATTAACAATGCACATAGCTCTGTCTCTCCAGTCCCTGCCACCCCCTTTCCTCTGACTTCACCACCCATGTTTTCCATATTTACCCTTCTCTCGCCTTGCACCTAATTAATGTTATGAAAACACATCCAAATCTGAGAGCTCAGGTCACTCAAGGGATCCCAGCGCTACCAAGCTGACCATGCTGGTGGTGGGCGTCAGTGGCAATGGATGTACCAGAGGAAACAGGAGCAAGTTCCCAGGATGTTCTCCGACAAAGCACTTGACAAAATCAATGTTTCCCAGGAATGTTTTGATTACATTGAAGTGGTATTTTCTAAAGAAAAAAATGCATTAAAATATTTTTCAACCATTTCTATTTGCCCATTAGTTGTTCCTGTCTTCGTCTTCAGCTCTTCTTCACTTCTCTGTTTCTGCAGCCTAAACAGGCCATATCAGGACAACTGCACACCTTTGTCTGTCAGGAGCAAGGAAATATATCTGGCGATGACAGACATGGTGACATTGGAGTGCTAATCAAACAACAGTCTGTGCTTACTGCTCTCATTACTTTCATTAGGAAGTGCTTTCATTCTAAGGATGGGGGATTTTTTTTCTCTGAAATATACTTTTCAAATAGCTCCTATAATACTCTCCAATCATCACTTGTAGTTGGACTGTAAATAAATGACTTAAGAATCTGTAAAATCTTTCTTAGCAGAAGTTTATACATTCGCCTATAATGTAGTCATCACACAACACTGAAATGAGTGAAGTTAATAAAAGACACAGCAGTGTCAATCTTAGAGTGAGGAAACATTCTCAGAGATGTCAGTAATACGGCATTTCTAGAAACGTCAAACTTTCTTCCAGAAGAAGTGTATCATTCCAAAGTTATACATGGTTGGTATAAGCCACCACTTAAAACTCCAGTGATTGACAGCTGCATGACAATTTGGATGCCAGTGCTCTTTTTTCAGAAGGACCCTCAGTTTTCTTCTTTAGAAGTTCACAACCACAGGTATCCTGGACCAAAAAGGAGAAAATCGTGACCTCAGTGTAGATGAGCAGTATCCTAATGCTGAAATAAAATGATCCAGGGCAAGTAATTTCCTGTGATGGAGCAGGTTAGTGAAAAATGCAGTTCATGCTTGGTATGTATGGGAGTGAATACTTGACTCATTAGGATTTCCAACTCAGGAATCACGCTGAACTAGAAAACATAAATCTTTCACTGCTAGCATGGATAAACAGCACTGACCAATAAAGTAGAGATATTTAGAATATTTTCAATGTTTGTCCAACTTGGTTATGTTAATTTTAGAAAAAAATACAAAAATCCACATGTAAAAAAACAGGACTAGTCTCATTTTCTTCTGATGGAGACTAATAAGTTTTTATGATTTAATAATAACAAAGAAAAGTAGCTAAATGTTCCCTTAGGAAGGACAATTCATTCACCCATGTTCATTAACCTTAATGCCTCTAACACTTGCTGTTTCATAGCCCGAAGCTGGTAATACAGCAGCTCTGGCCCCAGCCTTGCTGGAGCAAAGTATGTAGGGAAGGAATGGAGAAAAAACACTCATCAGATGGCCTGCCCAAACATAACATCCCTTAAAAATATTACAGATTTTGGCTGAGATTATGCTCATTGTGATTTTTACATCTTCTGTATTGACAGGATATCTTCGTTTACTTTTTTCTCACCAAAGACAGAAAAAAATATTGCAGGAGTAATAAAGAAACAAATACAGCTCCGTGAGCTTCCGTGTTGTCCAGTCTATTTATATTATTTGAAAGTTGCCATGAATGTCACACAATTATGTTGAGATGACGCCACCTCCAATTCCCACCACTAGGGAATTCTGCAGGCAGTCTTTGCCTTAATTTTCAGTTTCTGGAATGATTGGAGTCATGATAAAAATGCAAATATGTTCCTGAACTATAAGCTTCACACTGTCTCGTGAGGAAGAATTTAAAAAAAGCCAAAGCATAATATTTTTAACTTGATTCCACTGAATTCACAAGCAGTAAAAGGAGACGGGCAAATAGAGGGAGGCTTTAGGGTTCTTATTTCGACAGTCAAAAATTCCTTTTGGGTTGAAACAAAAAGACCAATATAAGAGGTTTCACACCCTCCTCTAAAAAAGAAGAATAACCCTACAGAAAAAAAAAACTTACAAAAAATGTCAGTGTTTAATCTGCACTGTTAACAATAAACTTGGTATCTCATCACCTTCCAGAGAGCTTTTCCCGCCTTCACAACATAGCTTCCATTTCCACTGTGGCATCAGCTAGAAAGCCTTCCTCTGCAGCTGTTCCTCTCAGAAAAATATGCAGAAGACAAGCTTATTTGCTCCACAAAAACAAATGTACTCAATGTGCAAGTAATTTCACAAAGTACAATCTGCAGGTGCCTCTTCGTATGAAACTATTGCCACAGCTCAAGCAACAACAAAAAGGCAAAATATGAAAGATCGTATTCATTTAATAAGCAATATTACAGCCTTTAGGGCATATTGGATTATCTTTACACAACAGTTAATCGTTTTGGTGTTACAGCATTTGTGATTAATATTGTAGGTGCTAATGAAGTGCGGCCTTCTTTAATACTTTTAATATGACAAGCAGAGGGTTATGCTGGATACTGCCGTTACATTCAGAGTGAGTAAATCTGCATCAGTTCTGCTAGTGGGGCACCCAGAATGCCAGGGTGCATGAAATGACTGCACAAGGTGGGACGTGTGGCTCACCTTCCCAATGACAGCACCAGCGAGAAGGGAGGCAGCTCCCAGAGGAAAAGCTCAAGAATAAGGAGAGATGCAGGAACAGGACAACTTGATATTACCACAATGTTAAGGGTTCTAAAAGTTCTGATAGCTGGTGCCAGACATTTAAGGCACTGATTCAATATATATCTATAAAAACCACAGACATTGTTATGGTCTCCAGCAGTTTCACTTCTATTTGACAGCTTCAGAAATATTAGTATTTCATCTAGTTAAAGCACAGCCACAAAGCCCTACTTAAACATTAGTGTGATGAAACAAAATTGCAGAAACAGCCAGACTGCAGCATTACATAATGTTTGCAGGTGTATACATAATTGCACTTTCATTATATCTTATTAGAAGTGATTCCTGCATCTGTCAATAGGAATCATAATTTCCCAGCCACAATCAAAGCTCTGGGTCAGAAAAACACATCAAAATGGGTAATTAGTCCCATTGAGTTTGGGGAGTGGGTTCATCCAAATGGACTAAGTATTCCAAATCTGCTTAGGGGGGCAGACATTTGTGACCATAGCAGACTTTCCTGCAAATATCTAAAAAAATTATTCATTTTTATGTTTATAGACTCACACCCTAAATTTCCTTTCTTAGTTGTTGTAAGTATTTGCACACTGGAACATCCACAAATTGCTAGCTTGATATCAAAAAGTGTATATAAAACATGCATTCTTCGTAGTTTGAATATCCAGAGTTTTAGTGGTCAGGCCCTCTTCTGTATGTATCTGCAACAAAACCATCAATGCATATGAGACAAAAACATGCTGGAGCTGTGGGAAATGGAGAAGGGGAGAGCTGCGTGGGATGATTTCAAAGCAAAAATAACTGTTAAATGCTCTCTTGTTCCTGGTCTCCTGTGTCATAAACCACCTGGAAACATCACTTGAAGGAAGGATTTTGTTCGGTGAGACCACATGCAAAAACTCTGCTCTCCTGAAACCTCAGACACCGTGCTTCTCCAGAGCCCTTTTCTGCAATGTCTGTTATCCTCTTTAAGACTTAGGAGCAATCAGACACAATGAAATAGCTTTATTTTCTTAGAGCCCTGTACCTGAACATGGCCTCTGTATTGTATTTGACTTTAGTAAGAGGAGCTTTGTCAAGTCTGTCTTTAATGAACTTCTGACACTAGATTTTTCTCTCCTACTGTTTTTACAGTCTTATCTGTACTATTGAGAACCTGGAATTCAACAGCCTTTTGAAATAATGTGGCTTTGGTACAGGAAGATTTATGAATTCTTATACTTTACTGCCTAACATGCATACGTCACGGATGTCATCCAATCTGATTATATGAGACTGAATACATACAGCAATGTCTTACATGGCTGTGTTTCTACCTGCAAGGCTGATTGTATCTGTGAGACCACTGTCACATATTGCAGGCACTAATTAAAGACTGTGCAGCTTCATTAGTTTTGTGGCAAATTTCTGTTTCCATTAAATACGCTGCAATTGTATCTATGTTACAGGACAGACTTGGAAAGAAAGCTATAACTTGCATGGATGAGAGCTTCTACATATTTTGTAACAGTTGAATGAAAACATTGCAGCTACATTGCTCTCCTAAATGAAAAGAGTTTTATAGATTATAGGTTCCAAGAAAAAAGCATTTTGGTGGATTTGATGTAATATTATGCTAAGCCATTTATTGGTAAGATGCTTTTCTATTCTCAAAGGATACCAAATTCTGAAGAATTGTTCTCTTCTCTTGTTTATTGTTACTAAAGATTTATGTTCAGAGGAGCATATATGTAGAATGAAAACGTAACACACATTAGGCACATGTCTTACAGTGACATCAAAGATTACAAAATTAACCTTGTTCAAAAGCTAAACAATCTTCCAGCATCAAAAATATCTGTACAGCCTAATATTCCACCAAAAACTACTTGCAGGTTTCCATAACATCTGAAAACCTCTATGTTACAAGATATTGTCTTAAATTCCTCAGTTTCCAGAGCATTTCTGCATCCAATCAGGGTAAAATGCTCTCAGGGTCTTTGACTGCTTGATGCTCTTTCTGGGAAAGTCAGCAACCAGACCAGGCAAAGTAGTTAGACCTACTCATAACTCCTAGTGACCTCCAGAAACAACCAGCAAAGCTCATGAGCTTTGGTTTGGTAGAGGAAGACAAGAAATTAGGCAGCAAAAGATATAAATGAGCTCTGCCAACCCGCAGGTCTAGGACCAGGGAGCCAGCACAAGCTACACAGTAGGGGAGAACAAGGTGATTATCTGCAATGATCGAAAAAAGTCTGGAAGGGCCTTAAAAATCTATTAGTACAGGCCAACTTCACAATAAAATATAATGAAGACCATTATACATGTCTGGAAGGTTATTTGACTGCTCAGATTGCTGGATGCCTGCCCACCGCTACTGACACAGCAGGCCAGCAATTTCAGAGGGAGACAGATACGTTCTCCCTCACAGCCTTCGTTTCCTCCTAAATCTGTTGCTGCTTTTATGGTTACAGCTACCATTTCTCCTTAAACAGGAGCTATGGCACATTAAAATGATCAATGATTCCTCTCCATAAATCGTTAGGATGTTTCTGAATTCTTCCATTACTGTATATGCAGTGGGGTGGGATGGGAGACCATCATCACGTTGCATTGCTCTTCTCCCCCTATGGCTACTATGGCTATTTCTGCTCTCGCACCTCCCTGTTTGGTAATGGTCAAAGGGGAAAATAACACTCAATTTCTATGTCTAGATGGGAAGATTTGCTTTCAAAACTGCAATTATATTTTTAAAGTTTGAATTGACTAGCTAATGAAATAGTCTAACTATATAAATGAAAATTAAGAAGTACTTATTCAACATCATCAGAACATATATTAAAGCTGCTCTATTAGAACAGGAAATTCTAGTATCTGCTGTTCAGTTAATTCACTGGTTTGATTTTCCTCAACACTTCTGAATCCAATGAACACTATGCAAATATTATTTTACTTAAACGATTAAGAGGAAATTGCAAGTTTTTGCTTTCATATAGGTTGTTAGAATTTCCATATTACGCTTTAATAAGAATAAATGCTTTAAAAAGATTATTTTTCAATCCATTCTAGAAGGTCACATCGCTGGAGTTCAGGAAGTCTAGCACATTACAAACCCTCAGCGTGAGAAGTTTCATGGGCAAATCAACTTTAGCATATTCATATTCAGTCACAATATATCACTAAGAGTGCTGTGTGAAGTCACACATAGTGGAAATATTAGTGCAGTTGTTTCTGAGTTAAGTGAACACCTAATTCTTAAAAGAATTCATTAGCAGACTGCAGCATATAATTTTATTCTTTCTTAGGTGTTTTGCGTTTGAAGTTATACTGCTTACCACAATTATACTTCAAGGTTCCTACAATGATTATTCATGGAACTTTGTTATTATTTCACTGAATCATCAAAGGAAAACCAGTTAGATTGATTTCTGCAAAAGATGAGTTTTTGTCAAATATGACTTTCAGAAGTAAAATGAAAAGTGCAATTTTTTTCTTTGTGTTGAAGGAAAGGTATTAACAAATACACAGATAATTATGTTCTAACATGGGAGTACTTCTGTGCGCAAAGAACAGCCTTTTACAAGTAATGCATAGGGAGCTAAATACATTAACAGCATCATTTTTTAATAGGATTTGTCCATGTTCCTCCTTATATGCAATGAAAGTTCACTCCTGCAGGACCCAGCTCAAAGGCTCTCTGCTAGACAGCACTGCACCAGGTGGAAGATACAAAATGAAGAAATTGGCTTCAGCTGCATCAAAGACAACCTGAATGGTACTGTGCTTAACAGAGACTAGATGAAAGGGAGAAGCCTTATTGCAGTAAAACATTCTATTCTCCCTAATTATTATCATAGCATGAGAAGTGCACTATATTGTGTAACTCTTCTTAACATGGAAAAGATCTTTTAGGTATTCTCCACATAATTACACAATAATTAAAACACAGCCAAGGAATATCAAATTCTGTAAAAGATTTTTTTCACTGGTTTCTCTGAAACCCATTATAACGAATTCTGAGCAAAAAGCAGGGAGTGTCTGTTTTGCACTCTCTAATCAGATTTTTTTTCTGAGAATCAGGGGTTATTGGAACAACATATTAGGCCAGGTCAAAACCAGAGTAGCACTAAAAGTGCTGATGTTATAAACCAGTTAAGACTCAAACCCATGTTGGGTGCCAATGCAAGACTCAAACCTACATTGGGCGCAGTATCACACTGTCTAAAAGAAGCCTGGAACTACAATTTTGACCACTTTGTAAGGATCTCCAAATATAATAAATTCTTAAGGTACCAAGCATGTCTTAATTAACTGAATTTCTTCAATTTCCCACTGAATGTAGAAAATACTGAGTGTGAACTCCTGCTTTTGGACCAGGAAGGACACTGATGGACCATCCTGCACTTTCAGAAATAGATTGCCTTTGTCCATACAGCTCTCTTTCACCTTACTATGTGTCTTTTTCACTGTTAGAGAAGTCATAGAGAGGATTTAACAATGCTCCTGATTTTAGCTGAGCGATCCCTGAAATATCCCACACAGAATATCCATATTGCACAAAGTGTCAGGGGACTTACAGGGCACTCAGTCTTGAAGACTTTGAAAACAAAGTTAAAGATCCTTTGAAGACAGTGTCAGGAGGAAGAGTTTGTAGAAGTAACTAGGGCACTGGTCGTCCTGATAGAAGTATCTTTTGTAGGTTTTAAACACCAAGTAGAGTGTACTGGGATTGCAGGACCTTCCGTCAAGCAATAGTGACGTGTTTGGGGGATTTGTTTTAAAGGGACCACGAGCTGTTCCACAGAGAAGGAGGACATGGTCCTGCCATTGACCATGCAAATGAAGATCTTCACAGCTGCTTGGGATGCTAGAGTGGGCAGCTGTTATTCAAAGAGAACAAGACACACAAATTCCTTCAACTTATTTGATTTCAGCCAGCAGATCTTAGCCAAGCCATACAAAATAGAAGAATGTGGTAGCAGTGCTTGAGAAGTTTGGAGTAAACAAAGCCAGGGAAAAGCAGGCTAAAGGGACAGTAGGAGATCTGAAGGCCCGTTCACAGCGTGAAGAGTTTCTGAAATCTCCAATGCAAGCAAAAAGAGAAGATGTGCTTTCCGACTTTTTTTCCTCCCAGTAAGTAGAAATTTTGTAGGGAAGCATATGAGCAGAGGGATCTTTATTCTCGGTAGTTGGTTCTGTGGTCTGTGAAGAGCAAAAAGCTTTATTCTTCACTCCCCTTCTGTTGCTGCCAGCCATTTGAGATTAAATAAATCAAGACAAACAGTGCAGGCAATGTCAATGATGTGGTATTTTGTCATCTAAATCACTTACATTTCCCATGCTTTACTCATTTAAATTTGTCCCAGTATCTTTAGAAGATGTTCTTTTATGAGTGTCAACCTTCCCAAACTAGCAATGTTTCCACAGGTAAAAGGCCATGCCACAGGTCAGAAAATGAGTCTTACCCTATAGTATTAAAAGAACAAAGAAGATCTATCCTGTCCTCAATCGATCAGTGACAATTGTTCAGTAATACACTCTTCATTATCTGTTTAATGGATCCTAGTCAAGCCACCACAAGAAGGAACCATATAATGGACAGGGAAGGTAGAACTCTCATTTCCAAGGACAAAAAAGCTCTTCTGATCGTGACTGCACACAGGTAGCTTACTGGAAAGCTCATCAAATATTCCTCATTCTGACAGGAGAGGGACTACATTCACCAGCTAAACTTGCTCCATTTCCTGAGGTCACGTCTCAAACTCCTTCTCTTGACCAGGTGTCCATTTTCAGAAGGAAAATTTACATATTTAGGTTACCTCACCTATTTGTTCTAGGATTCCTCAATAAAACCTGTTCTGTCTCATTTCAGCTATTTTTGAAACAAGCACTGAAATTCATAATTAACCTGACAGATGAATGCTTTAGTAGTTAATACTTCTTATGAACTAACTTACCCTCAAAGATCAACTTCAATGACTGTAAGAAACTAATCCCATAATGGCAAAATCTTGACTTAGACCACAAATCCCTAATTGTGGGCAGTCATCACCCTGAGAAAGAAAAGAGGCAACACAGACTTTGGGAGTTTTTAATGACTTTTTAATATCTAGGGTGCTATGATCTAGGCACTGACTGAGGGAATTTCATTTGGAAAACATTAGATAGGAGGCTTACATAATGTAGTTTATCTAAAATGCTTTCCTAGAACTTCCTGGGTGAATTTTGCACAATGGATTTCAATACAATATTGCTCTTAATTTCTTTTTCTTATGCTATTGTCACAGATCCAGAAAAACTGTGAATGTTCATCACAGACTTTTTCCTTTCTGTATGCTATTTTCTAGCTTGAAGAGTTTGCAATAATTCCTCTTTGAGTTCAGTGCCATATTCAAATGAGAAAATAAAACTTGGGCATACATTTATTTTACATTCATTTTAATTCCCATTCCATGTGCTTTTCACAGCTGCTCATTTTATTGCATTGCTTTTCCAAACGAAAACTCCAGCTGCTCCAGCCTTGCAAGCCATATAATACATGCTGTAGAAGCCTGTTTCTGTAGACCATTCCAGAGACTAAACAGTTATTGTTTTCCTCATCTTCCACCTCTAGCCAGGAAACCTAGTATTTAGGTTTAAGTTGCAAATGCAGTCTTTGAAAGTCACAGTAGATTTTTACTTGGATTCCTCAGAAAATGAGGCATGTTTGTCTAGCTTGTTTGCTTTATTATCGCTAGTAACTGTTCGCTTATGGGTCAATTTTAAGCAAATTCGACAGATGCAGGTGTTTCTGTACGCCTAATGGAAAAAGGTGTTTGGGCTGAGAATAGAAACCCTTCAGCCACAGCGTTAATTCAACCCTTTTCAAACATCAAAGAGTCCACGTTCATGCACAGCCTTGAGACAGAGTCCTTTAGGAAGTAAGAATTATTGATCTTGATGCTGAAGTACTTTTACATATAAGAAGTAGTCCAGCTGAAAACCCTATAACTCACTGGGTTGCCTGGCTACTGGCCACCACCAGTCAACATGACATGAGGAGGAGTGCCTGAGTTTGCAGTTTAACATCCCCCATGAAGCAGTTTCATAGTGCAAGGACTCCATTTACCCTAGAGAGTCTCAGCTCCAGGGTCTAGTTACAATTTTCCTCAAACATAGCTTTGGAACACCGAGAAGTCTTCACTTACCAATAAGATAAGTAGATCAGGCTCTGAATTCAGTTACTTGCTAAAACAGAAGTAGTAGATTATCTGCAGGAAAACTCAATCCAGTTATGTTTTTCATTGGCCTGCATGTTTCCGCTTCTTGGGAAGTTAATGAAAGTCAAGTTGGTTTTGTTTTTCTGTTGAGATTGCAAGCAACATCTCCTGGGATGGTGATGGGAAGTCAGTGTACCTGTCTCACACACAATGACCCTGCTCATTGTCATGGACCTCACCAAATGCATGCCAGTATTTTATTTCTCACTGTTGAGCAAACTTCTACAGACACTTGCCAAAGGACTCTGCCAAGTCTTTGTAGCACTGCCAATTCCTTGAATTCTCTCAGATTGTCATGACCCAGGTACATGCAGTACAAATCAATCTAGTGACACTGACTGATTAACTTCTTTTGGCTGTGAAGCCCATGGGGAAGATTTTGAAACATTCAGCTATAAAAAGCCAGCAATACAGCAGTGAGACCTGCTCTGCATCATCAACTTCAAAACAGCACCAATTTTCACCCACCTGATGGCTTGATTGTGTAAAGAAACCGCATAAGCGACTGTTTGGAGTGGTACTATCAAACAGTTATGCTAATGCCCCGAAGGATAAATTTCCGCACCTCACTCTTTAGGGGACAGATCCGAACCTGTTCGGGAGAGCAGACTGCTGCCTCACATGTAGCACAAACCTTGTGCACTTGCAAGGACTCAGAAAGTCACAGGCATAGAAAATTTGGGTTTTTTCCAGCTATGCACCCTAGGAGAACCATCCGAATTCTTTGCAAGTTTTGGTGGTAAGAAGTCAGTTACAAAGAGTAAATGTGTCCCGAGCTTTCTGCTTGTAACTGTAATCTTCTTTTCTATTTGCCTGAATAACCATAATATAGGTAATAACTCAAAACCTCAAAAATGTCAGTGATGGTTTGCTGTCAAAACCTTAATATACTGCAGTAGTTTTTCAGTGGAGTCTACTGTTTTACCCCAACACAAAGAACAGGATGAAGGAAAAGAAAAGCTGTCTCTGTTTTTTTTAAGTTTGTCTCAGTTATCTTTATGACAGCATAAGGTGGTAGCTAAGGATGTCGAAATTAGGGCAATTAAACTGCGTTGTCCCTTGTGTTCATTTTTTTTGTTTTAACTTTGCCTTTGCCTTTTCTGTACAATACTACAAACTTTATCTTCAGCCTTTGCTTTTACCGTACAATACCACAAACTTCTTCAGATATTTTCTATTTACTTTTACCAATAAACAATGCTGTAGTTACTGTGTAGTTCAGAATCATCTCTACCATATAACTGTTGTTCTGTTCAAAAAATAATACATGCAATTAAATAAACACTGTTCTGTTTTCAATTAGAGAAAATTTTAAAAGTTACTTTTCATATGCAAGAAAATCCCTCCAGGTTCATTGCAAAGCATCGATACAATTATTTTTCAAATGCATTAACAACACTAACTGCTGAATACAGAATTACTTGATTGGATTGATTAAATTTTTAATATTCTTTTCATGCCATTTTTTTTTTTTTTTTACAGAGGAAGATTGTCTCCCAGAATTTCACATTTACTTTATCACCACCAGTTCTGTCTCTCTGTCTGTTTACCATGATTTTTCGCAAAAGATCCAGTCCAATTAAGTAGTGGAGCCTTCAGTTTCTGCTGCTTCCATAAACACCTGCAATCCTGCAAAGATGATTAGCTGCTTCTCAAGATGGAAGTACAATATATGACATATGACTTGTTTAAGGAGTTATAATGATGCAGTAAATTTATTTGAAATGTTCCTCAGTCCACTCCAAGCTACCCCATTTCTATTGCAATATGATAACTAATCCTACATTTATTGCTTATGACCTAACACAAGATCAAAGCTAAGAGGCTGGACAATTTCTCATAAGAAAAAACTACAAAAGAAAAAGCAGATGCCTACTAACAGCCACTGTTACAGCTCTGAGTCCCAGACTCCACTCATCTTTATATTGTTTGAAGACAAGTTCCATCATTTAGTTGGGTGTTTTTCATTTTCTATCCATAGCAGTTCAATTTTTGCCCTTAGCCTTCAAGATTCTTGTGCAAATGGTTAAGATTTACAATTAAAACTTAGAAGTCATTCTTTTCAGAAATGACAGCTCACAGAGAAAACAAATGTATTCTGAAAGTGATGGAAAGCTCCAGGAATCTGTCTACTAAATTGCAAAGCCCAGAAGGCACTGCTATTATACAGATCTAACACCCACCTGCTGAACAGGGTGAGCATTCCATTGTGCTCTTTGCTTATGATTTTGTCTGTAATCTGTCATCACCGATGTCTTACAACTTACCAAAGAAAATGAGAGAAATCGTTATGCCACTCATTATGAATAATTGCCTGTTTGTAAGAAACACTTATTTGTGACAGCCATAGATTTTTTTTCACATGCTCAAAATTCAATAAACTTCCACTCCCCTTCATTGGTCATCTGCTTTACTGTGGTGGTGATTAAATGTGATTATCATCTACTTGATGTGGTTTTTTCCCTCAAGTGACTACATTTCAAAATTCAGAGATTAAGTACTTCTGCAACAGTTTTTTTGTCAGTTTCTAATACCAACTGTACAGTAAATTAGATACAGCTCCATATATCAGTATTGTCTCATGTCTGAGGCTCAGGCTGTATTGATGGGCTGGCTTTGTGCTTGTTTGAAATAACCAGGAACCGGAATTTTGAATATTGTACTGTATTACGCATAATAAAACCAATCCACACAAGTGGCTGAAATTGCAAAAGGAAGTTTTAAGGGAGAAGGTGAAGGCGGCATCATTTTGGCTACCTGTATAAAGAATTTTTTCTGTGAGGATTAATTAAAAAAAGAAATCCCATTCTTCTTTATTAGAAAGGTTTGCTTCATATTTCTCCACCAGCATTTTCCCAAGGATTACCCAACTGACTGTCAACCAAGTGTAAATTAAGATTGTAAGCTGGAACATCCCCAGACTACCCCAGAGACACCCAACCTACTGTCCATGTTGTGTACCTTGAGCAACAACAGTGATCTCACAAACTCTAGCACATTTCAGGACCTGCTTTTTTTCCAGTTCCTCACTGCAAGGAATGTCCTGGTGATTCAGCACGTGCCCCCACCCCGCACCACCCACCAGGTCTCTGCAGACCACATTTGCACCAGCACCCGCTGCAGCCCGCGGGTTTCCAAGGGATAGGGCCTCCAGAAACTTCCTGCCAGAGGTGGGAAGACTCACTGCCCCAGTGCTACCAAGGGCCAGTTTTACCTCTGCATCTGTGTCCCCATGACCAGCTATGTTTCAGTTGCCCGTGGAAGCGCTGGGATTTTGGCTGAACCACAGGAAGTCACCAGACTGCAAAATACAGACTGTTCTCACACTTTAGAGGGACTACAGCATTTTCCAACAGGTCGCTGCTTCTCAAACTCTCCAAAGTGCAAGACACATGCAAATGCGATGCCTTGGTCCTGCTGCTCCTGTGTGCTTGGTGCTCTTCTTCCAGCAAAGCTGGCAGCTGGCTCCTATCCAGCTTCTTCTTTAGTGTAATCCTTCAGAGCTCTCTTGGATTTAATGCATCCATAGACCTCCTTATGCCCTGGTCTGGGACAGGTTATTCAAATGAACACAGGAAAAATAAATGCAGGTATGTTCTAGAGTAGCTCTCAAACAGATTAATATGATGCCAGATGAAACCAGTAAATTAAAAATGAGAGCATCAATACTTTCTAGTTCCACCAGTGCAGGCCACAGCTCACACAGTCTGTTCAAATGCTCTCTGGAAGTCTCCATCATCACAGTCAAAAAAACAAATTGAAAAGCAGAATGTGAAAAAGAGAAATAGTCCTTGGACTTTGCGGGAAGCTATTGTCACCCCACAGCTGACTCTCTTTCCACCTAGCTCCTTCGTCTGTCGCTGGTGAATGAACCACCTCAACAATGACTCTGCAGATGTCCCTGTGACTATCCATCCTCCGTCAATGCTCCTCCTTCCAAAGCTGCTGCATCCTACGGGCCCTAGGGAGCCAGGGAAGCTACTCTCTGGTGCTCGTAGTCAGCACAGGAGCACCCAGACCAGTGGCAAACTAGTCATGGGGAGGGAAGGAGTGGCTTGTAGTTTTCCTACCAGATCCTGAGATCACAGTTTTTCTATTTTGACTCTATTTCTGGGAACTCATGATGCTTCTGGTCTTCCTACTTATTCTCTTGGAGATTCCTGAGTACAAAAAACTATTTCTCATTGCCTTTCCTAGCCATAGCACTTCATTCCTTCAGGAGGTATCCTTCATTACCAGCTTAATTGATTTTGGTCCATCTTGGCATGTAGAGTTGGCATGCCCTAATGCTGTGATGCATTTGGTAAACGTACAACAGATCCCCACCCTTCGTCTCCACATATTCCTTGGAGAAGCCAGCGGACAGGCTCTCATTGCTTGCTGGGCTGGACAGTGTGATCTGCTTAGTCCTTGCAAAAATGGCCATTCTTCTACTATGGAAAGCAGTGTGTGGGTCTTCTTCCAGCTCCAGGCTGTCCCTCAGGTGGGATAGTTCAGCCCAGATGAGTTTCATCTTCTTACAAATGAGCAGTGACACCAAGCTAGTACAGAAGCAGAAACAGGCATAGGAGGGCAGTCGGTTTACAGAGTAAATGCAGCAATGCCTGTAGCACTGCAGGTCTTGAGGCACAGCCTAGGAGCACCATCCAGGCAGAGGAACTCTGGGAGAGGGACCTTGCAGAGCACAGGCACAGACACGTGCTGCCCTGTCTCCTCCATGGTGCCCACAGTGCCAGTGGGTGCACAGGGCACTGCAGCAGAACATTGGCCCTGTCATGAAGGTACAGACAGATTCATGGGTATGGATGGTTAAAACATGGAGGAAATGTTAAAAACCTCTGTATTTGTATACTCATATTTCACTTTCTGTCTTTATCTAACACAGATCCAGCCAAAATAAGCAGGTATTCATCAGACATGATGGTAATATGTAGCACTGAGGAGCAGGCAAGGGAACAGCTAGGAAATCTCCTGTCTACTGGCCTCCTAACTTCTGTGTCTTCACCCTAGACAAAAGCCAAAGTGCTGTAAGGATGAGAGTACTTCCTCCCACAGTTTTTGTTTCCCATATTTCTGTGTCACTCCAAACATTTCTGTCTGAAAAGGAAACATGTAACAGACTGGAAAGAAAAATGCTGAAGTCTTCCAGGCCTTTTTGGCACCACTAGGCTTACTAAAAAATGCAAGAGCCTAGAACAGCTGGCTGGAAAGCGGCCAGTGGTTCAATTCATGAGTTTTTGATCTCTGTCAGTGAGCTGGTCACTATGGCTGAAATACTCTGCCTCCTTTGCGGAGCGCCCATTCATCCCATCCTCTGCTTTGCAGAGACTGATCTTTGACATATCAAAAGCATCAAAACCAAAAGTCCACACATTAATTATGATTCAGGTGTCAGAAATGTAGATTCTTAAGTAATTTTCAGTAATTTTAATTTTTTACTTGCTACAGGGTAAAAGTACATAGCTCATTATTTCCTTTCAAGTAATGAAAAGCCATTTCAAGACCCACGCTCAGGACACCAGCTTCTCATACCGACTGATATCAGAATCTTTATATCAAACCTATTACTGGAATATGTAAAAAGTCATTTTGCTAAACTCTGAAAGAAGAGATCATCTAAGCAAAAAGGTCTCTGCAGTGACAGAAAAGACAGAAGTTGTGGGGCTTTTCTGTTTTTAGAACTCATTGTCATTACGTCGGTCCTCTGCTTAGAAATAGTGTATCATAAGGCTGCCTTTAACTCAGAAATACACATTACATGGAAAAAAATAACAAAACAAAAACATAGGAGTTTGACATCTCTTATTTAAACTGAATTTTATGTCCTAGAGGAGAGCAGATATTTGAGTGAATTTCATCTTAAGTTGAGACATGAAGGACAAAGAAAGTAGCCAGAGGACATAAATCTGTAGGTGGCATATTTCTTGGTTTAGAAGTCCCATACAGAAATATGTGTGTAAGCTCTGTGTCTTGGGTACAGAAGCACACCTCATATGCGCTATGTTCTGCATACATACAGGAAGTCTGATGTGGTCCACACTACTTATGCACCAGATGCCAAGACACCTGAGTGCCTCTCAGATCTACTCTACTTGCATGACAGAGTTATCTCAGCAGTCTAATTCAGTGCATCGGGGTTCTTACAGACCTGAAGGAAATCCATATTTGACATGTGCATTATTTCCATATGTCTATACAGAACTACTACTCTGTCCAGAATGCTAGGATTCTGGAAATCCCAGACAAATGGCCAGAGTCCTCAAATTCTGACAGCACAAAATTTCTAGGAGAAGAGAGGACATCTGAAGAAACAGAAATAACGTAACCCTAGACGCGACACTTGTTGCGCTATACTCTGCTTATGTTGTGCTGTTGTTCTCTGCTATGATTTGATTGGATAAGTCTGGAAGAATTCAGGCTGGAAGAACTCAATCTTATATGTGTCAATCTACAAGACAAAAATAGCACCACTTGCTCTGAATAATGGGGTTTGTGTGATGTTTAGTTTCTGGAGGGATTCCAGTGTCATGATAGAGGAAATAGCTACTCTGCTAATTTTGAAAATAATTTTTCATGTGACTTCAGTGAATTTTTCTGTTTATTCTGTAAGAACTGTCTGCAGGATCCTCACACAATGTTAGCACTTTTTCTAGATCAAAATTTCCCTGTTCTTTTACAGATAAAGTGATGTTAATGCATTGAGAATATGGTGAGAGCAACACTGACGTTAAGAGAAATAAATGGCTTATGGGGGAAGGCATGGGAGACTACATATTTAAATGACAAAGTCCTTTCATTCTATGAGGACATCATGTTCCTCTTGGGCTGGTGTGGTGAAAGAGAAAGAAGCAAGGAAATTTCTTCTTAGATTTAGTTAGATGCTAGTTTCTATGGAGACAAGTTTCTCCAGTCATTTTTATTTGCAGACATTAATAACATAGACAATACAGAGCAGCAAGAGTTTAACCCTGGATTGAACCCCATATCGAGCACATTCTGTAGGGAGAAAAATGAGTCTCAAAATTAGATACAAGAGCCATTATACAATCTAGTTAACGTACAATCTCGTTAACCGGATTCTGGCAGTACAAAGTAAAAAAACCTGGAGTCACGTATCTTCATACCCTGTCTCCTCTTTTTCAAACNTTGCTTGTACAGAGACCTGAGTGGGCAGCAGCATCTGCATTCTGGCTATCCCTGCACAGCTGATCACATACATTGCTACACGTGAATTATCTAACCTCTGGTTGCACTGGCACCCACGGAGAGGTCGGTGGTTCCCAAGCCTAAGGCAGTGACCGGCCATGCCAGGAGAGATGAAACCAGTGGAATGAGCTATCTGTTTAAGTGCAATTGATGTAATTGGGGTGAATGTGAAAATATATGTCATTTTGTAAACTGAAATGACTGAAAGGGAAAAAAAGAGCAGTTATTTTCAAGTAGCAGGCAGAGTCAAATTTATGTCAGAGAGGGTTTTTTTAGAGACTTCCCTTTCTCCCCTCCCTGCACATACTTGGATTTCTTCTATCTTATTTTAAATTGAGCAAACAGTTTACAGTGAACATTTAGCTATCATGTGTCTCTTACATTGGTAATGGAATATGAAGATCAGAGTATTAATTTTCTTGAGTTTCTTTTGCAGGGATTGGGAGGAGGAAGAAGCTGTTATTGTTTAAACACTGAACTTCTCAGTGGCATTCAATAGCAATGCTTGATACTCGAAACCTCAGTTTCATTATTTGTATGTTTAATTACATGCAACATTCAAGCTTACAGTGAATAGAATCGCCAAGCAAGATGGCAGAAGAGACAAGTTAGGTAAGCATTTTAAACTCTTCCAGAATACACAAGAATTGCCTAAGACCTGATTCTCAGTGTTACCTTTATATTCAAGAGGTACAGAACTTTAAATTTAGTGCTCTCACACCAATTGCAAGTTAAGTAATCCTAGACACTGACCAATCTGAAAAGCAAAGTGACAGAGGAATTGGCTCACTTTTGGCTGCACCTTTGATATATACAACCAGATTCCACCCCTCTATGACCCTTAATGCACAGAATTACTGCAGTGCGATATCCAGAATAACTGCCAGAGATAATAAAAGGCTTGAATGTCCTCATTGTGAACAGCACAGTAACTCACTTTATCTCACTTCATTTTCTCTGTCAGAGTACTGGGAAAAAGGTTAGTATTGCTAGTCTCTTCTTGTGCATAAGAGTCCCTCTTAGCCTGTAAAATGTGCCATTTCTGGGACAAATACCTGTTACTGCAAGTCATTATCTGTGAGTGTTTTGACACTGGTGTCCGGACTGACCAAAGCACTGCAGTGTAAAATCTTGTTGGCAGCATGTTCAGAAAGCAGAAAAAAAGTGCTAAGTGCACAGAAGACATGTAAATTTGGTACTTTAAAAAACCGTTGTATAAGGAGAAGGATATTCAACCACCTTTGCCTGCTTTAGATTTTACAGACAGTCCAGTTATTAAATAAGCAGGAATGCACTTTCTTTTTCCATTTTTGCAAGAACATGACATTTATATGGTGGCCTTAATCTGAGACACAGAAGTAGAAAATAGAGGAATTTGATATTCAGAGTGAAAAAGACTTTCTAAATATGAGCAAAACACATGCAAGGGCTCTGCCAAGCACACACCTTTAAAATAGAAGAGACAGGACACAGATGATGCTTGAACAACCATGTGCTTTAAGAAGTCCTGTAATCAGTAAGTAAGCAAATCTGTGGAAGGTAGACAAGTGAAAGCTAGTTTCCTTGTGTTCATTGGCTGGATTGTCTGGTTCTCACAGAGTGTGAACCCTCATGGAAACACCTCCTGCAGTCAGACACTCTCTCATCCATTTGGGAGAGAATTCTGATAAGCACTTTGTTTGCACGGCAGCCTTTCCCTCAGCAGAGGCATTAAAAGCATCTCTCCTTCTCACTGTCAAGAAGATCTCTATCTTCTACCCAGCAATCCACCTCCATGAAACCTGGAGTAGCTTCATATGCCTGAGGCTGCTGCTGCCCTGCTGCATTTGGCTGAAGCTGAGCAGCAGGTCCAGAGGTGAAGTTGAACAGTAGACGAAAAGACATCACAGAAAACTCATGTCCTTAAGAAAGTGACTACTTTGTAATTAGGACAAACTCTTTTCCACCACAGCTTACCAGCCAGGAGCGCTCAATTAGAAAACCTGATATGGGATTAATATATTTGAGGAGTTAATTCATTCTGACCACTGCCTGTATCATTTCTGTGGATGTACGAGTTATTTATTTCACCTTCTCCCTTCTCACAGAAGCTCTCATTTTTGCAGACTGATTTGATCTAACCTACCCAGTCGCTTCATAGCTGAATTCCATCAAATTGCTCAAGGTTAGATTTTAAAAATATCATTTCTGCATTTTTAAGATAACTAAGTAGATATTAGGGCTTAATCTGGAAGTTAATGGAATTAGTGTCACCAAAATTTATTAACAAAAATATCAGAAATGAGAGGGAAGCAAGAAGGAAATTGTGCTGTCAGCTTGGAGGTTGAGAACTTGTGAAACAGAGAACTACAGTACTCAGTGTGGAAAAACAGGTCTGAAACTTCAGCAGGGCTGTGCAAAGGCTAAGGGAAGGCAACTGCCAGATGACAGGCCAGTGAGGAGGAGGAGTAGGAAGGGGGAGCTGCACCAAGCGCGTGCAGAGGCACAGGAAAAGGCAGCACTGTCTGCAAACGAAGAAGCCAGGCAAGTTGCCTCAGAGAGACGAGCAGGGCTTCTGGGGCACTGGGTGCATGCAGGAAGGACACCCATGCTAGCCATGGAGAAGCCTCAGTGCGGTGGTGGCCACCCTGTACAGGAGTGGTCAGAGCCCATGAAGGCAAGGGGAAAAGGCTGAAAGAACCAAAAAACAAGGTGGAGAAGTAGCACAGCTGAGCTGGCGGTGATGAGCAATTTAACAGTGAGATGGTGGAGGCTGAAAACGACACTCAAGAGGGATGGTAGACCTTGAGCAGGTGAAAATTCCCTGAAAAAGGTGGAAGAGGTGGGGGGGAAAGAGAGTGCCAATATGTTTGAGCATGCTCTTCACACCTCAAGGAATCGCTTTCATTTTCAAGATGTCCAAAGGGTGGAGAAAATTGGCATTTTTGTGATAACATATTTCTTTCTATAGATTTATAAACTATCAATTTTTCCACTCCAAAAGACTGTTTCTCAACATCAGTTGAAACCCTTTTAAAATCTACTGCAAAATACATGATACCATCTATAGGTAATTAAAGGAGGAGCAGAAAGCCTAGCACCCAGGAAGAAGAGGAGAATACTCAGTCACTAAAGGAACCAGTCATCCATCCTTCCCATCTGGCACAGTTGAACAACTCCACGTCTCACAGTTAGCAAACTCCTGGCTTCCTGATGTGCATGCAACTCGTCTTTGAAAATAACATATATCCAGCACGTTAGAGCTTTCCAAAACCTGTGGCAAAGCATTTAGAAAGAAAATTGTCACATTATTGATTGTAAACTTGGCAAAGTCTTATGCAGTTATTTACAATGATTATACTGCTCCCTTTCTCTCCACTAATTTTCCACTTGAGTAATCAAGAAATCAGTTTGGATTAAAGACAGAGTGTGTTTGACAACTTTGTTACCCAGCTGCTGTGCTCAGGAATTCAAACGTATCTGATACGACAGGGAAGACTTACCCTGATGCTTTTTTGAGCCAACTTAGGTGGCTTCTTGCGACTGTCTTGGTGCTGGCTCCACAGGATACGCTGTGGTCAAGCTGATCAGCATGACAGTAAGAAGCCTTTTTTACTTTACTTTGCAAAATTACATTTCTTCCCGCACTGTTAAAGCAGAAAGGATTAGTAAACAGTTTCCAGGCTGATTTCAGTGCAAAATGCTGTAAATCAGCATGCAATCTTCAAGTAGTACAGTAGTTACTACCCTTTAATTGAGCTTTCTGGCTGCTGCTAACCAGTTCTAAATAACACACAACACATAAAGCACTACATAAAACATAAACTGTTATTAAGCAAATGAAAGGATAAGCAGCATTTCTTCGTCTCAATGAGTGGGAAAAGAAAGCTGAATATATTTAGAAAATTTTACTGAACCTAGGGGTTAGTACACAGCTGATCCCGTCAAAAATGTACTTCTGGACATGATGAGCACTACCAGAGCTCCTCTCCAATGACAGTACAACAGAATTTGGAGACATTTAATTATAACTCCCTAGGACTGCGTTTCCAGGACTCTCAGTATAATGAGGAGACCCTTTGCCCAGCAACCTACAAGCCACTGTTCTCTGATGATTTGAGCAGCTATGAAATGAAAACCAGAACTAGGTTCATGCTGATTAACTCGTTATGTTTCACCATCCCAGAGGGACCCTGGCTATTGTTTAAGCAAACAGGGACATCGAGTTCTACCCCAACTGTAGAGCACATGGCAAGATTTTGAGGTGGTAAATGCTCAGATCCATACTGCAGGGGATTTTTCAACAATAGCTCATAGTGCTCACCACCCCCAGAAATAACCTTTTTGATGTGGAGAGACAGGAAATATTTCTGGCAGCTGCTGAAGACCTGCAACCACTTATTACATCTTACTCCAACCTCATCAATAGGAAATTCTTCAGGAGAGAGCACTGAATAATATGTGTTTGGACATGACAGTAATGCAGCATACAGATTTTGATAAGAATAATCCTTGATTCTCAGGCTTCAGCACTAACTCTGCAGTGACTTGGGGCAGCCCCTAGAGCTGTACATTGCACCAACAGGGCCTGAGAGGAGGGGGTCAGCTGGGCAGAAATGGGCAGTCTCCATTATCAAGTCTTTCCTGATAAGGAGTGAATGTCCTCAATGATCCACCCTGACTGACCCCCGGCGTGTCTTGGAGCCCATAAGCCAATTGTTCTCAGATGACCCTAACCAGAGAGGCATCTCAGCAGCGCACCCACTACCACAGCCACAAATGGGCATGGGGGCAGAGGGGCTGCAGAGGAGCTCACCTGCAGCAAAACCCCCTACTCTGACTGGTGCAGGTCTCCACTTCTTAGCACCAGCTGCCTCACTCTACTCCTGGTGTGCACTGTGAGATAAACAGATGCAGCCGAAAGTGCCCAGTCCCTCTACATCCAATAGATTTGCCATGTCACGGAGGAAGAGGATGGACAAATGGTCAACAGGTCTCTAGAAGTTACAGTTTCCCAAGCCATAACTCTTTAGTAGGCATTAAAAACTGACTCCTCAAGTGGAGGATATAGTGAATCGGGAAGGGAAGTGGTAGGTTCACATGGCTGCTTTATCAGTGGTGTGATTTGCTGCTTTTACTGTGGTTTATTTTCTTTTACAGTCAGAAGAACATGCAGCACCTGCCACCCTAAGGAAAGCCACCACCTGCAGAGTCATTGCCTCTCCCCATCATTTCGATGACAGCCATAAGCAATTCCCAGGCCAGGCTTGGAGAAGGGAAGTGCTGTGGGAGAAACAGGACAAAGCCAGTTCCTACAGGTCCACGTAGTGTCTGCTCCACTGCAGAACCTCCCTCAAAATAAACCTTGTCTCTCTTTCCTTTCTACAGACTGATAGAACAGCAGAGGGAGGCTTGTGATACTGTTACATTCATTCACAGCAGTGTCCGCAACAGTCTGCTCACTCGAGCATTGTACAAGAAGGGTCTTGCTCTGCCTGTAATGCTGCAGCTGTACCAAAATAAAGGAGAAACAGCTTGCTTGCTCTTTGCATGGGACAGCGTGGCAGTGTCTGTAGAAGCCTGTGTTCTCTCTCAAATACTAGTATTAACAGCTTATTCAAGCCAGAGTCCTTGGTAGAGACAGCAGAGGACATGAACCCACTAGTTCTGTGCTAGACTGCAGAATTTTGCTGTGTTTGTAGGATTTTTTTAAATTTCTTCATAGAAGTTGTCCTTACTAATGTCACCAGTGTTCCTTGTGATATTGTCACCAGAAAAGAAGAAAAGAATCAGCAAAACTATGTATGCAGTAGGAAAAGGATGGTGGCTTCCACCTGACAACAAAACCAATTCACTAAAGCAAGTGGTCAGAAAAACAGGACTGAAGCAAACAAAACACATTCCTGTGGAGTGGATTAAACAGAACTGCGCCGCAGGTAGAGTTAAGCAATGGAGGTTTCAAGCACAGTTGTCAAAGCTTGAACATCTGCTGCTCCATGTGCCTCAGGGCCCGTGTGCTTCCATCCTCCCAGAATATCTGGACACCGCAGGTTCACTTCAAATTAAGCTTTTTTAAAGTAGCCGTGATTAGTTACTTACTGAAATCTGAAAGCTTATCTTCAATGGATTTTACTTTTCTAAGAGATAGTTGTAATATCAACAAATCCTTGCAAGGATTTTATTTTGATAAAAAAGACTTCATTTTACTGGTGAGGACTCTAACAGAGCAACACAGTATAGTAAGAGTTGGACTCTGGTCCTGAAACAATTTAGGTATTGCTGAACTTTTTCATAGTTAATACTTTATAACCCCTTCACAGCTAGTTAATTCAATTTTTGTTCTAAAAAATAAAACCTGGACATGAATGATTCATTTTTGTGTTCCAGGGATTTAATTTTTTAAAACCACTAGTGAAGACAATTACTTATGGTCCTCTCATATGGTAGAACTATATAATGGACCTGAAATATTACTACAAATTAACACAGTCACAAACGCCTGCATATATTCCTTTTAGCAACAATAGGAGTTCATGACTAAGTTATTTCCTATGATATTTTCTTTTGAGCAGGAGAGCATCATTTCTAAGTATATATTTCTTCAGTCTTCACTGATATAGTAGATCTTTAAATTTCCTAAATCTACGATTGATCTTTGATCCAGATTTGAAAGATTATTAGGTCATTTCCTGTTTCTCATTTCTGAAAATATAGATTCATGAAGTCATACCAAAAAGTTTTGACTTGATATTGACTAGCCTTAGCTTTTCAGAATCACTGAAGTGTTATTACTGAAATATTCAAGTTACTGTAGATTAAAATAGCAATCCTTCTGAGAAGTACAGTTTTTAAAAGTCCATCGGAAATCACAGCTAATTTTGTTATTTGTAGTAATTGTATTTTTATATAAGGAGTAACATGACGGCTTTGCAATTGGTTCTCTGTTGTCAACGATCATGAGTGACCTCGTAGGCTTCCTAATCCTTTTCAAAAGATGGCAGGCTGGTCAGAATAACACAATGAAAATTATTTTGAGACTGAGAGATAAAAATTTACCAATTTTTGTGATGAAGTCACAAAAGTATTACTTTCTTGGAATTTCTGAGAATTTTTTCTTTATGAAAAAACTCTTCCCCCTGCCTCTAGAAATTTTTGCAGTATTAAATTTGACCTTTTTCCCTTCTAGAAAAATCCAGTCAGTAGGAAGGACTAGGACTGGTATTGGCACACTGGGAGTTTCCAACTTCCCTTTTCTATACTACCAGTTCAATACAGGTCAAAGACTCCCAAACAGTCTTTTGATCTCTAAATTACCATTCATTGTAAGTGGTCTGTACTGTCAGTCAAGGGAATGTGCATGTGGAAGCAAACTGAAAAGCAGCTCTCAAGCAGCAACCCCACCTTTGGGAGCAGCTAAGGCCTAATGTGAGGGGGCCGGAGGACAAGGGGTGCAAGAGGAGGGTAAGGCAGTCACATTCCTCCAGAACTTTTGTGGGAATCTACAACAGACCCAACCAGTACTTCTCTGCTTTTTTTAAAATTTAATTTACAGCCAAAGGATTTTCTTTTAAACTCAAGAAAATTATTTGGTGCTTCTAAATAACTACCTACTTTGAAAAAAGAATTCATAGCAACTAATTTTTAATTACTACTTCAGGTTAAAACAAGGTAAAATTAATCCCCTGTGGTTGGAAAAGCACCATAATGCATCCATACTGTAGCTAGAAAATAATTTTTACTGACTAAAATATTGAACACAGATGGAAAAGTTAACTTCTAGGAATGTTTTAATGGCAGGCTTCTGGGGAATGAATTCTGGGACCTTGATTTATAATAATTAAGGTATTTCAACTGCTTGGATTCATTCATTAGCACGTAACTGGCCACAGCAGCAAAAAAAGTGTCCTACTAGCCCAAAATTTAGGTAGGGAAGGCTTGCATGCATGGACAGTGTGAACAAGGCTGATAAATTCAAGAAGAGTGAGGACAAGGTGACACAGGCAGCACAGCAGCCCACAGAAGTGTAAGGACAGGACTGGCCGGGGAGTCCAAAATCTGAAGGGAATAAAAATGGATTTGGAAGAACTCCTTCATCCTGCCATTTGTTTGTGCATAGTTGAAGACTAATAGTCCCATACATTTCAGTCGGCATTATTCAATACAAATTTAGCTGCACTTTGCTCTGTGTTCTACCTATGCACAGTTAAACTTAACTGTAGCAGGCTAAGGTTGGGTTGGAAACATCAAAATCAGTGTTCTCATGATATCAGGGTTTCAAATCCACAGTGGAAGCAGACTATCTGAAATAAATATTCTCCAGTATATCTACAGGCAGCTTGCTGGCTAAAATGCACAAGTAGCAGATCAAATTTGGATTAAACTGCAAAATATGTTGACCAGCTGGAGCAGTACTCATTGCAGACAGCAGCACATCACTTTGCTTGAGAAAGACATTTAAGAAGAAGCAAAGCTGTACAGTCCAGACCTGCAGAACTCTTCACAAGGAAGGCACTGCTGAAATGAAAGAGCAGCAACCTGAGCAGAGGGCAACGTGTTGTGAGACAAGCCAAGCTGCAAGTCCTGCATATGCAACATGAAGATCATTAGACTGCTTTTAAGAGGAAAAGATTAATTCTCTGATTTGAATGTGTATGAATGTATATACACAGAGATTGTGTTGTGAAGCAACAAATAAAGTGTAAAATGTTTAAAACCTGTGTTACATGACTAGGAGGCATTGCTGAAGGAATCAAAGTTACTCAGGAGTTTAAATCCCACCCTTTGCAACTCAGACATGGGTTTCAGCATACTGTAATATGGTTAGGAGCCTCCAGGACTGATCCAGATGTTATGCAAGTGAGCAGAAGTCTCCCCGATGACTGGGATTCAAATGGGTTTGGATGAGGCTCCAGGCCTCATAGGCAATACGGTGATCTTAGAAGTCTTTTCCAACCTATGATTCTATGATTCTATGTCCAGACTCCAGAGCAGACATAGGATAACACAACGTATGTGTGTGTGCATGTGTGTGATGGGGAAGCAGCATACACTCAGATCTTGCTGTAAAATTAACAGGAGAAGCAGCTGGTGAACCAAGCCACACAGCTTTAAACTCTTCTAGATATTTAGTCTTGTATAAAATATAAAACTACAAAGAAGGAAGAGCTGTTACCATAGTAGAACCATAAGCATCTGCCACTTGAATATGATTTTTCTCTCAGGCATACTAACACCGCAGCGCTAATTCTAAGTTTAATTATTAGCACAGGGTTTTGCTGTTTTCATCTACCTCTCCCAACAGCAGGCATTGTTCCAGTGAATTGCAATGCAGAGACAAGACACATAAGCTCTACCTGAATATGGACTTTAGCCTAAGAAAGTGTTAGATGATACACAATAGCATCCCTAAGCCATGAAAGAAGAAAAACAAAAAGCAAATTCAGCCCACATCAAAGTTTAAACACTCAAACTTTATTTTCTATCATTTTTTGCAGCTTGTATTTCCACGTTGCCCTCTGGTTCAAGTTAATGGTTTTGTTCCAGCCAGCATTTTGCTAAAAAGATATTAGATGGACCACAAGGAAGTGAAAATCTTGTACTTGTTCATAAATCTGATGATAGTATGGATTAATAGTGCCAACCACATCCTGGAAACTTACTCATTGCCAGTTTCCCTTAAAGTATGAACGACTGAAAAATTACACTCCCAGAGAAGCTAAATATGCCACCTCCAGCTATTGTGTTTACTAACTTTAATTTGTTTTTCTGAACTTCTGCAGAAAAACAGATTTGTCTCAGACAACAGAAAAGAATACACATACTATTAGAAGAAGATTTTTCTTTCTGCTTTTAGAAAGAATGAAAGAGCAGAAATGTAATGCCGGCCAAGGAGTACTTTCTCCTCAAAGGTAAACCATTTTAATTTGTTTATCTTCTAGCAAACACATATTTGGGTAACTTCCTTATCAAAGGCTCTCCATTTCCATATTAAAATTTTTGTTCAAAAAATTCAAGCTTCTACAGCATCTCCAAATTGTGGATGAGTAAGCACCCAAGAAAGTTTTCTGTTTAAAGCTTCTGTCTGATCTGAATAAAAATATATGACAGCTGAAATTCAAAACTGGAGTTGTGATTGCAGAATCCCTCTTTCACCCTTAGCTTCACCCTCCTTTCCTAACAGCACCAAAGTCCCACTGAGGAGAAGATTGTTCTGTATAAGAGATAACAGACAGGATCCTGAAAGTCACTGTGTGGGGCATACAAAACCTAAGCTGTGTGGTAAAGAAAGAGGTCATCTTCACAAAAAAAAGATTTATAGCGTACCTTGTTGACTGTATCATTTAGCTGCACGTAATGTAAAAAAAATTAATCTCACCTTACCTAATGTATAATTTTGCCTCAGATCTTTGCTGAAATAGGTGATTTTGAACTCCATAGGGTGAAGGCTGATTTCATGCCAGTTTATATAGAGTGAACTGAACAGGTTAGGTCTCTCAGAAGTGTTTCAGCCCTAACTTACTTCTTCATGTCCATACCAGGTTTTCTCATGATATATGGTTTCTCCCCAGCAGGTCATGTAAAGCTGAACTAGCGATCCCAGTTCTTAGCTAAAAAGATGAGAGTACACTATAGCCAGCAGCTGCTTATTGCTTCAGAAGGACCAAAGAAAAAGTGGATTGGCAATGTTCCTAGCCCAAGAAACCATCTCCATGAAACCAGGACAAAAAGCCACGGATACAGCCATGTGCAGATCCCCATTTCATGCCACTTCAGTCGTTGGAACTTTTGCATTTCCCATGCCTGTAATCTGACAACTATAATGAACAAATGTATAACAAAAAGAGTACAAAGCTATTGTGTGTCTTAGCATTTAGCCAATGCACTTTAGAAGGAATGCTCTTCACCAGACCATAATGAGTTTAAATTCATGTACTCTATTTGCTTCCCTTATTCTTCTTAGTTTGTGCTACTATCAGGAGATCAAATTAAATGGCAATTTCAAATAGTATTTTGAAAATGCCTTTGTGATTAGCAGCTATTTGCCAATGTGTTTGAACAGTTTGTGGTTTGGGCTGTTTGTGTACCGTTTGCTTCAACTACTCATTTTTCAAACATCTGCTAGGTCCCACACTATTGTTTTTCCTCTCCAAAAAGTATAGTTGCAATTCTAAAACCAGGGACTAGTGAATAATGGAATTGCACTGAAAATTTTCAAATGAATAAACATGAGAACTGAAATCTGTGAAGTTTTCAAAATTCACAAAGTTTTGTCTGAATACAGCGGGGTAAATATTAATAGTTCAGCTTCTTCTTTTATGCTACTTTAGTTCATGAATCTTCATGAACCAGTTTGTTCCTGTCAGAGCAGCTCTATCAAATGAAAGAGACAAACATTTGGGCAGGAATTATGTCTGTTAATAAGACAAAGGAGTGAAGTTTTGCCTTCTCAAATTTTTAAACACTTTGACAGCCCACAGATAGAGGCCACCTAAAGTAAAGTATATACAAGTTGCAGTTGTTTTGGTGAAATCATACTAGGATGAATCGCATGATTTTGCTATTTACTAAGGAACAGAATCCCAGATGTTAGAGAATTAGTAGTCAATATTAATCTAATAGCCTCAAAAAGGGTTATTGGATGCACACTCTGAGACTATTAGATATTCTTCCTCATTATTTCATAAATATTTAATAATGTGGTCTTAGGGAGAAATCCTTCTGTATACAGGATAACGGACAAAGGGTAATACATTTTACAGCAGAATATGTAGTTTCCTCTTTTATTGCTTCCTACCTTCCCAAATTCATACATTTTCAGAGAAAGAAATAAAAGTTAAAATACAATTTCCAAAATCAGTCAGCAGGCAACACCTTACTTAGGAAATAGTATAGTATCCTCCCACTTGTAAAGAACTTTTGTTTAGTTATCATTTACTGTATTCAGCATCACCATTATTAGTGCTTGATTCCACTATACAGAGTCTTGAACCAGGTATCATTTTAACGAGGAAGAGGTCACTTACTTAAGAGCATAACTATATGAAAAAAACATAATTTTCAGTGGTTCAGTGGTCACTCTTCTACTGCTAGTCTAAATTAAGTGCTTCTTAATGCCAATAACTAACAACAGTAAGGTACGCACAAAATGGAGCACAATCCAACATATACCTAAATTAATAGCTGCCTTTGTAGACATTGTGATACTAAAATTAAAATATAAACTAGGCTTTTACATTAAAGAGCTCAAGTGTTCTCACCAAGGCACAACACTTTGTTCCTTGAATGTTGCTTATCTTGTTACAAGAAGTTAAAAGTATCTGTAATTCCCCGTGTTTGATACTACAATCAAACAAAGTAACAAACTTGACCCTGAAAATTTCTCTGTATGAGGACGTGGCTGAGAAGTTTTGCAGCTGTGCCATATGTGTACTTTGACGTTAAATTTTGTCAAGTGCTCAAAAGCAATTTATCTCCTGCTTGAATCTGTTTGAAAGCAGTGAATTTACAGTGGTATTAATAGCCTCTTTAGGAACTATACAGATTGATCTACAAAGATTTCTAGAAATTTTTGTAGAGTTTCAAACAGAAATAAAAAACTAATCCTGTCAGCCGGTCAACATAACTCTTCATGATGAGCGGAGACTGGACAGTGCCTGGGAGCTGCACGATGGCTAATGAGATGCATGAGAATTACTAGCAGAGCTTCCAAAACTGGAGAGCAATTTATGTTACTCTGGTTTTGCTGCTGCTGAGTCAGTTTTGCCCAAAATATATGTAAAAGACACATTTCTATATTGGCTATTAAAGCATGAGATATTGCTGAGATGAATAGGAGTATTAATTCAAAAAAATCCCACCTTATGCTTGTAGGAGGAAAGCCAGGTGACAGTCGATGCCTACAAGGATAAAAGATAAACTCTAGCAATGAGAGGAGCTGGTGTTGACCTCCATTTCCCAGAGGCTACCCCAGTAAAAGCCCATGCACGGATGGGCAAACAAAAGTAGGGGTGGGGCAGACTTCAGAGGAGTTTCATACCCTCCCCACAAAATGCTTTTTGCCTTCCTGACGCCATGGAAACACAGCAGCCAGTAGTACCAAAGGGGAAAAGAGTAGTACCCAAAAGGAAGAGAATTCTGGAGGAATCATGACTGTGTTATCAGACAGAAATATGATCAGTCCAGGGATGGTGAGGTGAAAACATAAATGTCACCCTGGCAACCTGAGATAAACTCATGAAAAATGTGATGTGTTCTCTATGAGGGAGAAAATGACAACCAGATTAATATTGAATTGAGATGTTTTTATTTGGGTTCTCAGTGCAGGTAAACAATTTGCCAAGTGATGTGAATACATAAAAAATATCTTCCTTCTCTTTCTCATGTGGTCTACACATTCTAGCCATCACTGACATATCAATGCATTAAACAGGTCAGAGAAATAAGCATGGGAACAGAAGGATTAAATTTTATTCTGGTATCTGAAAAAGAGTACTGCAGTAGGGTTGTTGAATATTTTGTCCTTCTTTAATTTAGTTTCCTAATTGGATTTTGTAACTGGTAGAAGAGGGAGGAAGACAAAATATTTATGATTAATATTTGACAGAAACTTTCGGAACTGTTTCTCCAATTCAAGTTTTGCATTTTCTTTCATTCCTTTAAGTTTTGATTGTTGGTCTTCATTCTTGACTTTTAATTTGCCTCACAAAGATTCGGTAGCTTGCCGAGAAAATCACTTTTTCCTTTTGTGCACTCATTGTTAGACTCACACACTAGATTTTATTTCAGTCTGAACAACAACCCAGATGAATATATAATTTCAGTGCCACAGTAGCTGAGACAGAGGCAAAGTTTCTTACCCCATTGAGATGTGGCACACCAGCTTCCTGAAAAATGCTGGTTTTACACAATATCCTGGTGATAAGCGGGAGAGGAACTCAGTCGTGCCAAAGCCCACACACAAGTTGTCAATCTATGAATTCAAAATACAGATTGATCATTGGCAGCAGGGACTATGAAATGTAAGTTACAGAAATCTCCTAAGCTTTAGGCACAGGTTTTCTTTACTTATTTTCTTTCTTGACCTTTGGCTCTATTTCAGTATCACCCTCTAGCACTCATTCTGCATTCACATTTAGGTGTGTTGGGAGTACAAAGTTTTTGTAAAGTCCTTATGCATTTGTGTTAACATTTTATTATTTCAAATTCTCTGCTAGTTGTATAGACAGTCTCTTGTATAGCTTAGCTGAAGTAGGTTTTCATTTAAATAGAGCAAGAAGAAATACTTGGATGGAGTAAAAAGAAGTGGCTAAACAAGGTACTGCACTACAGCAAAGCAAATATCGATTAGTCTGTATTGAAGTATTCTTAAAGTAATCAAATAGTCAGATTTTAATGCCACCAAAGAATCAATGTTGATTGTTTATTCTGATTCCCTGAGACAGGTCATGAATTTTTGTCCAGCATTTCCAAACCTACCCAAGAACTGCAAAACCAGCTTCAAACTGGTCTGTTAGTGAGCAATCTGACACTGATATTTAAGGAAAGCTGGGAAACTATGTAAACCGTAGCACAAGGCCTTAGGTTAGAAAAAGCTCACATCTACTGTTTTTCACTTAAATACATATTTGAAGCTAAAATATACACTATAGACTCCCGTTCAGGAAAATATCTCTGTTCAGAATGGCATCTGAGCCTCTGCATAGACTCATAGAGTGATGATTTATGCTTAGTCCTTGTCTTAAAGGTATCTATTTCATCTTGTTTATGTAGGATTTCTGTTAGGATATCCTTACATCCTCATCAGACTCGACAAATCACAAATTTTCAATCCATAAGTAGTACTCTGCACCCAAAGGAAAGCATCTGCATCTGTCTTTCCTTGGGAATACTATTTGAAGTTGTGATGTGTAACATTTAGTCTAGGCAATAGCTTTCTCAAAGACACTAACTGATTGCCACTGACAGGGAAAAGCCATGCTTCAAATGGGTAAAGGTATAATAACAGCAGTTGATCGAAATACTGTTGGGTTTTCTATAACGTCTAACTTGCAGAAATTTAAACAGACCATGTAGATGTTTCCAGCTCTTAAACTAAGATACAGCCCTGGGACTGAAGTGGGCAGCTGCACACACCAGCTTCTGCCCTAACCCTCCAGGTCCCTAGCAGTGTATATATAACTGAGCTCGCTGTCAGGGCTGCTTCCAGGCACAAAAGCACACCTCGTGTTTCCAGACACATTTGTTTTCTGACATGAAAACATACTGGGAAATAATTTGTTACTCACTTCCCCAGCTCTATGTTTGGTCCATGACAGGCTCCAGGACCTTGGCTGTGTTCAGTGACTGCTGGAGGATCTGGGAAGGCCCCATCAGCTCCCACAGCCCCACACAAGGCTGGGGCAGAGGCTGTTCTGACACATGTGGTACCTCTTCTCTGAGGACTCACGCACAAAACAGGAGAGCCAGAAACCCCGTCTTGGACGTCAAGTCTGATTTTATTTCTTTTGCATTGCACGAGCAAAATTGAGCAATGAAACTATCCCAGCATTAGAATAAAGTAGTAGTAGGAACTGTATAGCAGGATGTTGGAAATAACAAAAGTTCTTGCTTTTACAGAATTTGACAGTCAAACTCTATTAACACACAATCGCCTTGTTTGAAGCTAGTAACTATAGTTTTATCACCCACAGCAGGGCAAACTTACCTGCTTGGCTCTTCATAAATCTGAGCAGTCTTGCTTACTTAGAAACAAGCATAGAAAGTCAGATTTAGTATGAACACACACTAATGCAAATTCTTTGTTATTCTACACATGCATGTCAAGAATATCCTCCAGATCATAGATTAACAAAGAATTTAACCTGGAGGAGGCCAGAACAAAGTGCGTCTTGTGTATTTATTGTTCTGCTTAATTTTTCATCTGTTCATGTCATACAGCAGAAGACAGCTGGCGAGACATTTTGGGGTTTTTTATATGCATGGGACAGGGGATGCTATTATGAAGAAGAAAATGTCTACCAGAATTTTAAAAAGTGCTGTGTTGACATGCATTCCTGGAGTCACTTTTTTTTTCATCTGCTTGATGTCAAATTTTAATAATGTTGATTTATAATATCTACAAGCCCTATCTTCATAATAGGAGAAATTCAACTGTTCTCGTAAGGCAATTCCAATAATACTAACACCAAGAGTTTTATACCAAAAAATGGAAAATAAGTACATTATTTACAGTACCCTTAATTATCTGCAGAAACATTTGTGATGTATTGCAAGCTAATAACTTGAATTTTCTTTTAGAAGTCATTACAGATCTTCTATGGGCGTGAAACAGAATTTTGCATTTATTCTTTGTCTCTGACAATAAGGAAATACAAGTAAGCATATACAACAATCTATGAAATCTTGGTGCTCTTCTGGACCAGTATAATGAGGCATTTTAAGTGTAATGAGACTATGTACAGAAAGATAGTAGAAGCTGTATCATTTCCTATTACCACTGTATAAAGATGAAGAAGCCTTCTGTATTCATGATTATGCTACATAGAATAAATGATGAAGCAGGAATATTTAATTTCTTCCTCAGCTGGATGGAAGAGGAAGACTGAATATTGGGAATATTGTATATTTTTCACACAATCATAACTTTCCGATAAAGTTCTAGCAATAAATATGCATAAACGTTGGGAGTCACTCAGACCCTGCAGACAAAGAGGAATATGACTTGGGAAGACTTTTGCAGATGAACTTGCCATGCACTATGGCTATGGCAACATTAAAAGGTGCTCTGTGGTTTTCTCTGCAGCCTGGTACCAACCGCTCCCTCTCAGTAGGCTCCTGAATGCCATCTCTGGAATAACACCCAGGCTGAAAGAGTCCATCCTCGCGTACCTTGTAGGTCCATCTCAAGTCCCCAGCATTTCAATTCACAGCCAATACTGGGACACCATTCTTCATGGTATCTAACTCACAGCTTCTGCACATCTAGCACACAATCCACCAATGTTTGTCTGCTCTGTCCACACTGTGGTATCCCACAGTGCCAATAGGCACCACCTGATTTACCCTACTATCCACTGGAACCTCTTAAAACAGCGGAGGATGGAAACTTACTCTAGACAGCTGAGACCATCATTCTTACTTGTTGCTCTTCCAGTGAACCTGCATATCACCCCACACAGTGGTACATTTTGGAGCTAAGGCTCAAATATAATGCAACTCTCTACAACTATCTGAAAAGAGGTTGTAGTGAAGCAGGTGTTGGTCTCTTCTCACAAGTAACCAGCGATAGGACAAGAGGCAATGGCCTCAAGTTGCATCAGGGGAGGATTAGATAGGATATTAGAAAAAATTTCTTTAGTGAAAGAGTGATCAGGCATTAGAATAGGCTGTCCAGGGAAGTGGTGGAGTCACCATCGCTGGAGATGTTCAAAAAACATGTAGATGTGGCACTTCAGGACACTGTTTAGCAGGCATAGTGATGTTGGGTTGACGGTTGGAATTGATGAACTTAGAGGTCTTTTCCAACTTTAATGATTCTATGATCCTATGATTCTAAGGTGCATTAGGGTAAGTCCATTGCAGTAATCCTGCCTCCACTGAAGGTGTTTTGCAGTTGGGTTTCTATGGCCTATAAACACATGGTAACAGTCCTGTTTGTGCAGAGCTTGGGAGGCGAGGTGGAAGCAAGCAGGAGCCTTTGTGTGATGAGAAAGCCTGCACTTAGAGGCTGTGCTATATTGTATTATTGAGCACAAGTTTTGCACCTACTAAATTCATCTTGGGATATCCTACTCCTGATTGATAGACCCTCTTGAAATTCCACATGAGAGCTGGGTATTCTAGAAATTTCCTGCCAGGTATGTATGTTAGACCCAAGGGCAGCGCAGGCAAGACTTGGTGAATAAGAACAGACTTCGATTGACTACCTTCTGCACATCCATAGATGGGTTTTCGTAATAAGCCTGCTGTCCACCCACTGAGCTGCTCCTGCATCCAACCTCACAACCCAAGGAACAGGTCTGTAGCACATCCCTTTGCTGAAAACCTCAGCTTGCATGATGCCTAACTGATTTAGAAATCCTCTAAGAAGTTTTTAGACAAAGCTCTTTAAATAGCATTCCTGGAAAATCCAGGGCTATTCTTCATAGTCTTACAAACTCCCTTTGTGGAATGATGGTGTTCAAGAAAGGCAATTCCTGCGTACCCAATTTGACAATCTGCATGAGTCAAAGTGAGCTTACCCTAAGCAGTTTGGCTGCAGCTGACTAATGCTCACCTATTGCCTATCCTGGTCCCAGCAATATTTATGTGCTTTCAGTAAGATGTAGCAGAAATGCAGATGTAGTCTGCCAAAGTGTTCATGGGGAAAAGCCTTTTATAAGATTTGTTTAGAAACAAATATTTGTTTTTAGCAAAATTTAAGGAGATGGGTATCCTCTGTAATTTGGATTTCAAAGTTCCACTACTTTAGAGAAATTTAAAGCCACAAAGTAGGAAGCCAAGTTTGATCATATGTTATTTGGTACTTTTGATTGATCTATACTGTCACTTGGTATGTATACATTAATTACCCTCAAAGTCCTGCGTTTTGAGTAGCCTTATAAGAAATACAAAATAATCAACATTCATATAAAATGATTTAGGCAGAAGCAGAGAGGCTGGAAGTTGTTTTATCAGCTACAAAGTGTTCTTCCTTTTTTCATCAACTATTATTTCTTTTAGCTTTATTTTTTTCATTAATATTTCTCTTACTCCAGGCCAATATGCTGTCCTGTGATTTTTCTTTCAGCCGGCTTCTCAAAGGGGAGCTATGTGATTTTCCTGGCTCTTTCCTTCAGTTACTCCCTGAAGTCTTCCTACTTTTCTCCATGTACAAATTCTTTCCTCTATTTTGCCACTTGATTTTCTGTATCTGTTTTTCCTTCAGCCCAGGCTTTCAACAGGGCTGTCTTCCTCTGGCTGAAATATCTGCCAAGTATCAATGTGGAAGAAGAGACCCAAGTGAGATTGTGGGGACTCAAAACCAGAAGAGTTGTTGCAGATCAGCTCAGCTACGATAATGAATTCCACTTAGTGCAGAAGGCAGCTTGAAGGAGCATTGAGCTAAACCACACCTCAGTGGTTTTGCTGAGTGTGAAGAGCATTGGTAAGTAAGACTTCTGCAACCTGATTGCAGAATTAAAACATTATGAGCTGCTATACTGGGATCGTGTGCTCAAACTTTTAAAGACCTCCATTGTTTATCTTGAAACCAAGTAATGGCTTAATTACTGTGTCAGAACAAATTTCTGAGGAGAAATCTGATAATAGAGGCTTCTGTTATCTAGTAGAACAAGAACTGATGATGGGAATATTTCTAATGAAGCTTTTAGCCTGTTATTAGAAATATGGTAGAGTTGTCAATAGTGATGCAGAATAAGCAGAAGTATTTGCTAAACTTCCCTGCTTGGTGGTTGTCACAATATAGATTATTAATTCCTCTGTTCTGATGATAATGATACTAATCAAAGATTATATCAAGTCAAAACAATAAATGTTAGACCTTTTAAAATACTAGATACAAACAATTTGCATTTAGGTGCTTTAAAAATGCTCAAGAACTCTCTGAGTAATTTATGTTGATTTAAAATGTTCTTTGGAAACTTGAAAGACTAAATTGTTATGAAATTCAAAACAAGTAAACTGAATGATACAGACAATTCCAGGCCTGTCAATCTGACACTGGTCTGAATCATATAAAGAACATGTTAATCTGATAATAAAAAACTGAGAGTAGGACAAATAATACAAAAACCCAGAAAATAGGTCTGGTCAGCCTATGTTGGTATCACTTTTATACGTTCAGTAGATACAAGTAAAACTGATGGAATATCCCTAGAACTGTGTGAGACATTTTAATAGGTGCAAAATGATATCTTGAACAGTAGAACAATAAATATTGAAGGCAGAAGTCAGAAGGAAGTAACATGACCACATTTGCACACAGAGAACGTAATCTGCAGAGGCATCTTGAAATGCACTCACAGGTGATAACAGATATTCACCTGGCAAAAATGGTTAATGCAATCTTCCAGTGCTTAAACAGTGAAGTATGTTGTTGGAGCTTCCGTATTTATTATTGTGGTAACTTCTACAGAAACACCTCGAGTTCAAGAAAGATGTTGATAATGCAGGAAAGTGCTGGAGAAAAATACAGGAGTAAATAAGGATATGGAAAGCAAGTTTTATGGAAACATATAAGTACTTGATTCTGTTGATGAGTACTTCTTCAATTTAGCTTGCATATCAAAACCTGACAGCTCATATGCAACTTCATTCTAAGGGAAAAGACAATAATGATCAATAGGGGCAAACCAGTTGGAGGTGTTGGTGAATTTGCTATCACCAGAGTATTTCCTTTTCAAGGCTGGAAGTTCTCAGCAGTATTGTACAGTTTAATGGTTTGCCACCTATAAAAGCTGTGGTCCCCACCCACATGAAACCATGAAGAAAAAGTACTTGGGGTGACCTCTGAGAGGTAGGAATACTTCTTTTACAAGCAGGAACTACAACCTGGTTCAGATCACGGAAACAGAGCTCACAGGTTTTCTGTGTCTCCACCACAACTCCTGTGTCTCTATTTCTTTCACACGGGCTCCACGTAAAAAGAAATAAGGCCTTATGTAGCCATGCTGGCAGTGCTCCTAGGTTCACCCCTGCATTTTCCTAGATGATCATTACTGCAAATCTGTATAGAATTGCTTAGTCTAAAACCTACTGCAGACAACGAGTCTTCAGTTCAGAGCTCTGTGAAAGAAGGTGGCTGTAATCACAAGAAAAATATACAAAAGTCTATTAATGGAATAAATTCCAAGCTGTTTACACTCAGAATGTGTTTAAACTGACACTTTTCAAGGGTACTGAAGGGTTTTTTTTAACAAATTCAGATAAACATATTTCAGTATATTCAGTTTCCTTTGTGAGTCTTAAATTACACTGTTCTTGATGAGGATGGGTGAAACAAACAAGTGTAAAGTTCCACCTGCATGCTACCAAAACAAATTTGAAAGCATGACCTCAAAGCTCTTTGTGACATAAAACAGCACCATGATTTGTTAACACAAATAGATATACCATGTTATGTAAAAAAGTTAAAGAGGAGGGAAGGATAAAAATTTTTGCTATCTTAAATTCCTATGTTCTTTTGAAGAGAGGGCTGGGAAAACTTAGTAAAAGATAAGGAGAGATGTTACTTCAAGTACCCTGTGCTTAGTCATGTATGTAACCTAACCTTACCTTTGAATTAACGTGCAACACCCTCTTATTAGTTATACCTCCTTTCAAAGCCTTTGAGGTCATACCAGGTTTTCGATTCAAGGTGCCAATATGCTAAACAGTTACAGTCAAATCTTAATTGGTAGCACTAGGAGGAATGTATGTAAGTATCTAAAACATGGCCCATGCTTGGACTAATCACATGAATATTGCAGGCACACATTATTCTGCTCAGGGAAACAGAAAATTTCATTGGTAATTGTTCATAAAAGGTTTATTTAACTGGAATTTACATTTCTTTAAGTGACACTTCCAGACAGAGAATGTCTAAGCTCTCATTAAAGTACATTTTATTAATAATTAGTTAGCACATATCAATTAATTTGTCAAAGACAATTTCCTCCTCTTCACCCTATCCTTTTTGTATAACAGCTTGTCTAAGTAAACTTGTTTTTTGTCTTCTGTTCTGAAAAGTGGCTCTTAGGAGATCGGTAAAGAATAAATTATAAAAAAATCCAGAGTATATTCACTAATTCCAAACCAATCCTGTCAATGCCAGACTGAATAGAGAAAATCTCTCACAAAGAAATCATTTACCCAGATTTTAGACTGTGTGTGGCCTGAAATTTAAATGTCTGAAACAGGACCATACTTCTCACTCTGCATAGGTTCCCACTGGAATAAGCACTTGTGCAGCAAACAATAATTAGGGAAAATGTGATCCCATTCTGAACGATTTTACATCACATCATAAATGGCAAAGCCAAGGAAGGGCAAGGAGATTTATTCAGCTAAGAACTACTGCAAATCAGTTTCACAGCAGGAAGTCAGTTTCCCTGAATGCAAGAGTTCTTGATGTTCTTAACGTGCTATTGTGAATCAACATCTTTACTTTTTATAATTGCAGAGACCAATCCTGGATTTCCAGCATCCATTTTGTATAACCTGCGTTTCAACTGGAGACAGATACAGGTATTAATGCAGGTATTATTTTTGTTTCTTTTATTTGTGGTGCCATCTATGTCAGCTGCTGGATGGCCAACCAGCTACTTGATATAGCAAAACAATGCATGGAATGATTGCTGCCAGTCAGGAAAGTATTTAAGATTATCAGCTCACTGAGCCTGTGCACTGGGATGCTGAAGAAATCCAATCAGGCAGGACTGGAGCAGTGTGAGAAACAGTGGCTGCTCACAGGTAAAAAGCATAAAGGGGAAGGGAGGGAAGGAGGTACTCCAAGAGTGGGAGGCTCTGCCATACAATTTTGGCTTGAAGGTATTTGGGGTGTATATAGTATCCACACAAAGAACAAAGACCCGGCTGCCCCATCAAGGATGATTTACCAAGATGGAGATTTCAGTGAAGAGTTGCACCTTATGCAGGACAAAGACTCTTTACCGTGAGACGGGAGTAATGGTGTGCTGTATCTCTGGACAGAAAGCAAGAAATCTAATTGTCTCTGAAGCATGTAGGCTGCCAGTAGCTGGAGGCAAGCTTTGAAAAGATGCCATTAATAAGGGTGGCCCATTCTTCCAAGTTGTTTCTTTGTAAATGTCTGCTCTTGGCATATGTTACTGTGAACTTAGGAAACTTTATCACTAACTGGACTCACATCCTGTATGATGAGACTCCAGAGATAGGAGGGCAAAGGGAAGAAGAAAATGCAGTGCTTAATGAAAGTTCTTTTAACTAAAAAGAAATCAGGTGATCAGATAAAGTGGACACACTGAACACTGGAGGCCTGAGCCTTGAATGAACTAGCTCTCTACCAGAAACGCAAGAAGATATCTTTACTGTTGAAAATATACAGGGTTACAAGCAAGCTCCCTTTTTGCCCATACTTAACAGGTGAAACTCCTTGGGGTGCTAACAGGCGAGCGTTGAAGTCTTTGGTGTGTGGGAATAAAAGTACTGCTGGCACCTGCCCTGGCTGCCTGTCCTGCACAACGTGCTGTGTTAGCACACGTACGCTCTGGGCTGGAAGCGTGTAGGTAGACAGGCTCTGTCCTGCTCCATCCTCTCCCCAGCGCAGGCAGGGAGCTCTGTGACACTCACAGGCAGTGACCTAAACCGCTCCTCACGCTGGAACAACATCTTCCATAGGGGTACACAGTATTCTTCAGTTCCCATGACCGACTTTTTATTCCCCATATCTTTCCTGGGCACTCCTGAGAAGACCAGTTTCTGTTCTTTTAAGGCACAAAGTCAGGCTGAGAACTGCAGGATTTGATTAGGAAGACTGGGAATGTGATAAACTGTGGAAATTGCTTTTGAATTACCATTTAGTGTGATGTAAGATAGGCTTTGTCCCCCCTTTTCTCTTCTCCTTTCCCACTTACTTCTTTTTTGAACACTTGATAATTACCTAAGTGAGTGAATACAAAATAATGATTTGTGTTTTTCAGTCTGCCAGCATAATAAATGTTCACAGAGTTTTATTTTTAATCTGTAACAATAGAAAAACAGATGGCATGAGTAATTCTGTAGTGACCTGTGCACTACCAGTATTCTCAAAATGGTGTGTACACTAACCTTAACACAATCTCACAGCACGGCAGGGAGATGAGGGACAGTATCATGGCAACTGTGTTGGTATTTCTGTTGCAGTGCAGTGGCTATTTCTTCATGCACAGAATGAAGACAGACTCATCAAATTGTGTAGGTTGGAAGAGACCCCTGAGATCACCTTCTCCATCCTTCTGCTCAAAGCAAGGCCTGTTAGAGCTGGTTGCTCAGGGCCACATACAATCAAGTCTTGAATACCTCCAAGCATGGATATCACACAAACTCTCTGTGCCTCCCACTCTAGTATTTGGCCACTCTCATACTGAAAATATTTCCTAGTGTCCAATTGGAATTTCCATTATTACAGCCTCTGTCTGTTCCCCCTCATCCTGTAACTGTGCAACTCCATCTTCTCTACAACCACCCACTACTTAATTGCAGACAGAAATAATATTTCCGCTGAGACTTCTCTTCTTTAGGCTGAACAAACCCTCCTCTCTCTGCTCTCATATGTCATGTGCTCCAGCCACCCCCCAAACAGCTTGGTGGACCTCCATGGCACCTCAGGCATCCTCCAAAGCTGATATTTTCAGTGTAAACTCTGCTTCACAGAGCGAGCAATTCCACTGCCCAGCTGTTCCAGCCCCTGATCACATCCCACACAGTCAGACAGCAAATAATGCTGAACTGTCATAAAGAGGACCTGCATCTTACATATCAATTTTTCTCTGTGGTTACTCTCACAGACATTTTGGTTCACTGTTGGGGAACCTGTAACACCTAGAGGCCTAACAATTCATTTAGTTCAGAAGCAAAAAGAGAGAGACATAGCACAGCTAGGGAAAAATATCTGCTTGATTGAAGTTTCTCCTGCTTCCCAAAAGTGTTTACACAGCCTTCTCAACCTACTCTCTCTTGTTATTTTCATGGTTTCCACTTCCTCATATTTTCCAGACCTGATTATTTCCTTTACTTCCTATTTGTCAATAGTCTGTGTTCATTTAAAGTGGAATAAAACTCAAAAGCCTGAAGTTAGTAATTTAGTACTCTTGTACATGAACACAGTGACAGTTCTTCACATGTGGTGACTCCATCTGCACGGGAGTTCAGCTACTGCACTTTGACAGATATAGCTCCTTGTTGCATGGGGCTGAGCTAATCCTTTACAATTTGTGCAGAAGACAACATTAGTTCAAGCAAATGGAAGTTCATCTAACATGCCTAAAAGTGTTAGCTGTTCTCCTCAGGGCTGCACCTTGAATGCAAATACTGAAAAGTGATTATGGTAATAGCCAACATGAATTGGAATCACAGCCTGGCCAAGGTATTTCTTTCTTTCTATGAACAGTTCATTTTAGAACTGTTTTGCATACAAATGGGATGTGAACTTGGCCTTAATAAACCACAGGCTGTATTTCATGCTCATTCTTTCGGAAAGTGCAGAACGTATTGGTCCAAGTTTGCAAGTTTAAGTATAAATTAAGTATAAATTTGTTTTAGTTCAAGGGTAAAAATTTTAACTCAATTTAAGAGGAAATATGGCTTATACTTTGGGTCTTCTTTTCGTTTTCTTGCCTGTCTCAAGCAATGACTATTTGCTTTTGATATAAGTGCTGTCTCATGTCAGTGCATCAGTAATCTTAAATGATTAGACTTGATGGGGTTTTGTAAAAAAATTTAAGCATGAAGGTGGATGTGCAGCATATTTGCTACTCTAGTGATTTCTATTTAAAAAGACGCATTGCCTGGAAAACTACATTAATTTTCATTCAAAATCCACTTTAGTAGAAGTATATAGTTTGAATTCTTTTAACTCATGAGTACAAACAAGTCATCCTTGTATTCTTACATGGCACTTCTACCACTTATTCTTCTGTTTGTATTCCATAATAGCTTTTGTTTTCTCTGTTACTTCTCCCTAGCAATTTACTTCATTTATCCTTAAGTGCATCCAAATATTTGATCACAAAACTCAAATAGCAGTGCTGCCAATTAGAGGGAAACAACTTTGATGTGCCTGATTACAGATGAAACAAAAAAATATGTGGGTACTTACAAGAAAGAATATCAAGCAGAAAGACAAGCAGCCAAAATAACAATCTTTTGGTTGTGAAGTCATGACAAATTTAGACAGATGAAGAGGTCACATCCTGTGGAGGCAACGTGAAATAAAATCAATAAATATAACGAAAAGGAGCAAGACTGATAAGCAGAAGAAAATACTGAAAGTAATTAGGTTTTAATTCAAGAAGGTTCTTCCTAAAGGAGGTTTATGTAGGGGGCTGATAGATAATACTAAATAGTAAAACTGTCACTGACAATGATCTTCTGGCAATACATGCTCAGTATGTGTCAAAATAAATTAGTAGAAAGTAAGATTTGGAAGGAAAATTTATACTGATAACAAAATTAAGCAGCAATTCAATGGATAATGATGAAAAGATTCAATTTCTTTTTTTTTAATTTTCTATGAAATCTTTTGATAATGCTTCAAAATAAAGAAATCAAAATTACATTTCTTGAATATTTTAAAAAGCAGAATAGTCCCACAATAATTTCCTATCCTCATTGTGCTACATGAAGGGCCTACTCCAAAAGCCATTTGGGGTTTTAGGCTATCTCTCCATGGATTTTAATGATGATGGGATTCCTAAGGTCCCTTGAGAAGGCATTCCCAGTCCGGGGCACATGCTACCAGCAGGGCAGGGAACTTGTCCTCTTTGCTTCCTGATACTTCTAACACAGATGATATCATGGTAACAAAACACAAAAACCACTGTCCAAGTGCCCTTGTTGAGTCTTTGTTCCCTTTTCCACAAAGCTAATATGAAATATAAGGTTAATTCAAGGAATGAAATAAAAGTTAATAGTTGAGACGCGAAATAATGAGAGTTTTATGCATAAATGGATAGAAAATGTGGGGACTATTTAATCTAGGGAGGGGAGGGAGGGCAACAGAGCAAAAAGGTCCCTCAGAGTCGTGTTAAAGGAAAAAAGGGTACTTCATGACCACAGATTGTTATCATGTTCCTAACACAATCCTTTAAAACTCACTGGAAAAGTACATCCTATTTAGTGCTTTGACACATCTTGACAGGAGTCAGAAATATTCTCTTTCTTCATTTGTAACAATAAATAAATTGCCCAAATGTTCATTTAACGCCGAACAGTATTCATCTGACCTGGAAAACTAAACAGTTCTGGATGCAGTTTTTGGCCAGGGTATTTCCCAGATGCCATAAGCACAGGCCATGAATTGTGGCTGAATGCTTGGCAAATGCGAGGCCACAGAAATCAAATGAGTGAAAAGATTTCTTTTGGCCCAATCACAGCTGCTGATTTGACAGATGGGAATACTTTGATTTTAGTAGGGTCTTCTGACATATTCAGTCCTGACAACTGCCAGAGGCAGAACTGAGCAACCTGACCCAGGCTGTCAACTTCCAGTCTTTTATGACACCATTGGGTGAAAAAATGGGACATGTGAGTGAAGTACAGGTATGCTGGAAGGGAAAATTCAAAGCAGAACAATTAGTGATATTACTTGAATTTCTGACTTTTCATATTTGATATTAAGTATTTTAAAATCGTAATCTTTGCACAATGCTTAAAAATATATTTGTCTCATCTGACATCCCAAATCTTCATTTCCCAAGCTGTCAATTTGTCATGTACTTTGTGGTCACAGTGAAGGTTCACGGTTTTGGGGCAGAGATCAATTTGTTTCACGCTGATACAAACCGAGAATCATGATTGATGTCAGCAGAATGACAGTAAGGCAACACAAGTGACTGGAACTGGGTCTTCCATCTACAAGGATTTTTTGACTTGATGATGATAACCAAATAAGACACACCCAGATTCCCAGGAGTATTTTTATGAACAGCTGTCAAACTAGTTAAAAGCAGAATCTAGAAGCTGAGATTAATGAATTGTCTCCATCCATGTTTTACTGCATAGCAGATAAATATTTTAATGAAAGCCTTTAAAAAGGTGAATCCTTTTATGCAGTTAAAGCAAATTCACGTTACCCATCATAATGGAGAACATTACAAATTCAAGTCACTTGAGACTTAAGTGTTCTTTTTTTATGGCTTTTAGAGCACTTTATTTCTTGCAAGTGTTACACAAACAACATTTGCTTTGCAGAGGTACAGGTCACACAAGACAATCACTGCAGAAGTGTCTGTGATTCGCTCTTCCACCGCCTCCTCCCCCATCCCTGCTCACCCATCTGCTGGCTCCTGCTCCCTCAGTTCACCCAGATGAATAAATGTTGTAATACTCCTCAAGGGATTTGTTTAAGGCTGCAAGAGCTTCTTCAAAGAGCACCCAGGGGTAACAGAAGGAAAGCAGCTGACTCCACAACAAAGCCAATAAGAAGTGCTCATCTACCTTCTCCTGCTGGCTGAGACAAGGGTGGAAACTTTTGGCTATAAAGAGGAAGCGGATTATCTTAAAATTCTGGTACCATTTTCATCTCAGTGATTTGACCAAAAGCCTTCTTCAAGTATTTCCTGCAGACTGGAAAACTGAAATAAGCATACTTTGCCCAAGATATCAAGACAAGTGTTAGAAGTGCAGCTATCTGTACTACTTCTGTTTTGTGTCCACCAGAATGCACCATTTTATGTCTTTCATGAAATGTTGTGGAATAAAAGTAAGAATGAACCCTTCATGCAAGGCTTATTGTGCCCTGGATTTGTACAAACAGTAAAAGGTCAGCAACATGTCCTCTCACTTCCAGCTAAGTGGTTTTGGACATCTGTATCTTCATACTAGTCCTTTAGGAATAGATTCACAAACAGTAGTAATAGTCTACAAAAATTTATGTCTTTGTTTTTCAGGCCTTTCTGAAACTTCTTAGTAGGAGATTAGGGGAGGAGCAGGAGTAACTAAGGGACACAGAGCTGGGCTGAGAAGATGGGAATCCAGCAGCTTGTTCAGAGGTCTCAGCAGAGAAGCAATACAGGCAACTGTGCTTGAGGCTCTTCTTGCATTTTTAAGGGCACATTATACTAATGTTATTATAATGGCCTAAAAGTAAAGTGAGCAGCTGTGATACATTTAAGCAAGATAGCAAGGGGAACACATCTGTCACAGTATTTTAATATTCTCATTAATTACCACTGATTGTTTTCAGTGTAACAGCAAAACTTTGGCATTGCTGTCCCTGCGCTAGGTTTGGTGTGTGTGTGCCTCTGTGTATAGAATAGAATAGTTCGGCTGGAAGGGACCTACAATGATCATCTAGTCCTACTGCCTGACCAGTTCAGGGCTGACCAAGAGTTAAAGCAAATTATTAAGGGCATTGCCCAAATGCCTCTTAAACACTGACAGGCTTGGTGCATCGACCACCCCTCTAGGAAGCCTCTTCCAGTGTTTGATCACCCTCTTGGTAATGAAATGCTTCCTGATGTCCAGTTTAAACCGCCCCTGGTGCAGCTTTGAACCATTCCCATCTGTATATGTGTGCACATGTGTGTATAAGAGGAGAGACACAGATTCCTCTATATGACTGGTATATACAAAACTACTTCTCCGGTAGTTCTGACTGAGCTGAAAAATATAAATCCAGTTTATTTATCTGCAAATAAATTATTATATACAATGTCTTCCTAAAAGAGGATAGATTCCCCCTATACTTCACTTTGAAAGATATTCACATCCACTGATATTTATTTAAATGCCATCATATGTTGAAAACATGACTTAGAAAATTATTGATAGTTGCATGACTCTAATAATAACTATTTTTCCTTTTTTTTTTAATTCTATAACCTGATTAGCTGTATAACATGTGAGCATCATGTATCAACCACTCCTGGTGAAACGGGAATAAGTCCCATGTTCTGCACATATAATAACATCCTGTCCTATTGTAGATTCTGTCATACTCTTCTTTCAATGCTGTTTATAAGTTTGCTGCTCATAAGTTTGCTGCTTATTCTTTTACTCGAAGCCATGCTAAGATTAAAGTCCTCTGTGATTTAAGACCCCAAATCCTACTGTGTTTCAGCAGATTAAATCATTAAGTGGGTAAAGCCTTTCTAAAAATTTACTGAATTTTAAGCCACAGTGGGAAGCAATCGAAGCCACAGCACAGTGCAGCAAAGTGAGAGCGTACCCTGTGCAGCCAAAGGGCATTCCTCAGACAGCATTTTCCATAGACTCCCGACTTGGCATTCCTATTGTCTTCAGGAGCATTTACAACTAGGTGTTAATTTTACTTAATCACCCAGGGGACAGGTGAAAGCTTATTTCCAATCCAATTAAAACAACCCAAATCCATGTTTTGATAAGGTTGTAATTAAGGTTTGTATAATGAGGCTGTATTGTGAGTTTCAAACCAGAATGTTAATGCTCCTTTTGCACTGTTTCAAGGTAACCAGCAGATCATATCACCAGGCAAGGTCTGTACATAAATAAGCAGCATAGCTCAGAGTGTGGTGGCTGGGTCCTTGTGTGACCACAGGTCCATTCTTCACACAGACATCTGTGCTTTTACTGATATTTGTGTGAGGAGTGACCACATTGTGGGAATGTGAGAGCTATTCATAAATACTGTCCTGTACAGCTCTAGGTCCCAAACACCTCCTCTTTAAGACAGATCAACAAGTAGTAACAAGGTTGTGACTGATGGGTTAAGAAAGCAGACTTGTTATATGTGCAAAGCTGTTCAAAGTGAGGGCATAATGGAGGAAAAAAATGCAGGTAGACAGACGTGGTGAGAAAGTGATTGTCTACGTCACATCATAGCACCTCTCAACAATGGCAGACATATAACATTCTACAAAAAAAAAAAAAGCAATTAAAAAATTTCCTCTTGGAAAGGATCTGGGAGACTTGTGTTGGGCGAAGGTGCTGATCACCACCTGATCAGAGTACTCTTCCCCTCTCTACCCCAGGTAGCTCCTTCCCAAATGTGAAATCTAGTCTTTGCTATGCATCAAAATAATAATGGAAAAGAATAAAGTAGACACAGTGTCTTAAAACATGAGGGACCACTCAACGTCTTAGGAGATAACGTAAAAGACTCGCCACTTTGAGTGATCTCCCTGTCTGCAGTGTCCCTCCCTGGTTCCTCTGCTCAGCCAGGACAGGTCAACTCTCAGCACTCAGCTTGGTCAGGAACTGAATGAACACATCACTTAATGGAGAGTCCTTACCTCCCATCCCACACTTACTCTGACGGTGTCCACATCACCTTCTTCCTTCTTTTTTTTTCCATTTTGTTCTTTAGTTTGCTAGGTTATCTTCTGCTCCCTTTAACCAAGTATTCTCTATATTCAGTACTAGAAATTTACTTTCTCATTCCTTTAGGTCTTTTTACTCATTGGATGTTTCGTTTTCTCTTTAATTTTTCTAAACAAAGCAGTAAATTCCCTCCAAAGTATTGTTTTTAAAGGAATTTTAAAAGGTTCTACTATAAAGTAGAAGACTTACAAAGCAAGAATGTAATCTACACAAGCTAAATATTACGGCAGAACACTGTAAGTTCCAAAATGAATGAAGATAGAGAAAGGGACTGTAATTTTTCATGTGTGATAGCTGTAGCTTGACCGGATCCTGTTCAATGGGGACTGTCCTACAGAATACACTTCCCCACTGGCTAGCTTTACTGTAGACTTTTTTCAGATGAGGGGACAAGAACTGCATGCACTACTCCAAGTATTAACACATGGCAGACATACTCATTGGCATCATTATTTTTTTGCTCGTTTTCTATTACCTTTCAAATCATTCCTAATGCTTTATGTACTTTTTGGACTGCTAGTGACCAGTAACAACACTTTCAGAAAAATCTTTCAGGTTGCATTCTCGGTGATGACAGTCAGCTCAGAACACATCACTGTATTAGTGAAGCTGAGATTTTGTTTGCTGTGCTTTTCACCATATTATTTAGCCACAGTGAATTTCTTACCTGCCTAGCTGATCATCGTTATAGAATATGTCTTTCATTCTGCACTCTGCCCCACTCTATCCTGCATGACAACTTATCATCATAAACTTTACCACCTTGTTATTCATCCCTTTCCCACATCATTAAAGAATATAGTGATAAAGAAATAGATGTACTGACAGTGTACAGAACGGTGGAGGCCAATTTGCAGGTATGGTTGTCCATGCATAGCTATGTTATAGAAGTTATTCAACAGCATATGTTCTTCGGGTAAAAAAAGGGAAATGTTGTCATGCAGGGACAGGTGGAAAGAACTGGAAGGAAGACATAATATTTCCATTTGTTTAAATATAAACCAAAGGCCTCCAGTAATCCTCAGATGGACACACAGCCATTTTAAAAGAGTTCAGGAAAGTAGAGTGAATAACATTTTTGTCCGTGGATGCCAAAATACCTGAAAGCAGATCAATTTTTTCTATGTAAAATGAATATGGAGAGGGTGGAAAGGAGGCTATCACTATCAATAATACAGTTTTCTAACTGAACTCACAGTAGTGCATATGGTTAAATACAGCAATAAGTAACATGCTGGGAATCAGGATGCCACTGTGAATCAGACCTCCAAGTATGCCCCATGCCCAGAGATGTCAAAAGAAGAGGGATCAAAAATTAGGAAAGCTATTAATCTAGTTTGGGGATTGGGGCAAAATTTTATGAAATTGACCCCAAGAGCTTATACTAGAGCAGCAGGCAGCCAAATCCAATACTGTAAGGCTGTCAGCACTTGTCTAGGATGGATCCATGTCCCATTCCCTTCCTATTATTGTATTCCATGAGGATTTTTTTTGCCATAAGTTTCCACTAAAATCAGCCAGCAAAGCCTGGCCTTCACCCATAACCAAGCCTCCTGCACAAACCTGGGAAGTCCAGCAAGTCCTAGAAGCTCCAGATTCACTGCAAGCATGCCATGGGACTGGTCCAGGGAAGCACCACCAAACATCATGTGTGTGGAGAGGCCTGGCTGCACGTTCCCAGGAAACAGGACCCCACGGCGCATGTGCACAGGCAGAGGTGGGCATGCCTGGTGCTGTGCACTTAGATGAAGTCTGCCTTCAAGGAAACAGCTATTATAAATTAGCCTTGTTAATGCTAACACTTTGAAACAGAACATGTGTCATCACACATGCAAGACACACACAACATCTTACAGAAAAAAACCTCGCTGAAACAGCAGCCAGATTGCATATGAGATCTCCACGGCTCTCACACAAACAACAGTTCCTTCATTTCCCTTTGTTTTACTGACTTAGTGCTGGAACGTACGAGTGCTTTAAAATCGCTTCCTTTTGTCAATACATAATAATCTCAGGCTGTCAAGCACAGCTACTTTCCACTATTTACCCGTGGTGGCAATTTTAAAATGCTGACCTTCAAAGAGAAAACAGATCAGATTTTAAGGTCAGTGATAAAACTGACAGTAATCAATATGAGATTTAAAGGCTAATGAATTGGAGAAATAGATGTAATTACCGACAAATGCATAGCCATTTAAATTGTCACAGTCAGTCACTTTATTGGCTTTTAAAACACAGAGGAAGAGAAGTCAGAAGCAAAACAAGGTTGCAGCAATACTTGCAAGCCAAATGCAGCTGAACTTGCAAACAGAGCTGCCAGCAGCACTGGCGGCCCCCATTTTAATTGCATGAATATCCTAACAGTCACGTTTGGCATAAAGTATTCAGGAGTATCCTCAAAAGTCCACTTGTAGAGAACATGTACAAATTATAACTCTGGGCTTTATTCACAACAAATTAGTCATACGGGTGTTGCATAATTTTGCTTCAGACAAAGAAAGATCAAGTAGAGAGAGAAGCTCATGCATCGGCATTTGGACAAAATTTGCTTGAAGGAAGGGGTAATTTGCTAAGTTATAGAGGAGTCAAGAATGCAAAACCCACCATAAATAGATTGGAATAACTTCAGCAACTGTCTTTTCCAACCTGAGAGGCTACTGAGCACACATTTGACATGTAAATAACAACTTTTGATAGGGTCAAGAAAAATTCACTCATATAAACTCAAACCAGAATTTGAAAGGGTAAATTTTACCCACCGGAAATCATAGTGAAGTGGTCAGTTTAGCCGAGTTAAGGAAGCAAAAGTGCAGTGAAAGTGTTTATTTGGAGAATATATGGATAGAGCAAGTTTCAAAGACATGCAGTGCTAGCTATTTGCATTTTGAGCTTTCACAATAAACATGTTAATGCTGAACAAATCCTGTTCCATGAACCTGACCTTTTCAGATACAATTAAAAGCTGGTTCTTTTGCTGAAAGATGTATGTGAAGCTGAGGAAAAAGCCACAGTGGAACAAAAAGGAAAATAGCAAGGGAAGGATGAGGGCAGTGACGTTTGAGGAGCGCTGGAAGGAAAATTGGAAAAGAATGTCCTGAAGAGTCAATCAGGCCCAAATTCTCCTGTCTATACTCACATCTAGCAGAGAAAGAGGCTGTGGGAGTTATAAAAATATACCAGTCGGGAAGAGCTGATGTAGTAAAACCCACCTAATGCAGCCTAAAGCCAACAGTAGCTGGCATAGCAGATATTGTTAATTTGTAATAGAACAACAGAATTCCATGTGGTTCAGGGCTCTCAAGATGCATTGGCATCTAAACCTCGACTGTAGTACTTTCAGGCTTCATTGTCTCCAATTTGTTGAATTCACTTGATTGAAGCTGTAGACTCAAAGCTATTCAGGCCAGGGACAGCATTTGTCAATGAACACGTTTAGCAAAATACGATCCAGACTGCAGCTTTTGAAGGACTACTCATAGTAAAGTAACGATGCGATGCAATTCAAGAAGACTAAACAGCTCTATTATCAGTTCTGCCTTGCTTCCACAAGAAGTTTTTTAAAATCCATTTCTACTCTTGCTGGGCACCGTTAACCAAAATTCCTAATGCATTGATGAGCTGTGAGAAAGTGAATGATGCCTTCTTGCGTCATGCAAGCTTTGGCAATTTTACTCGTATATTACAACTTCTAATTTATTTCTTAACTTTGTTCATCTCAGACTGCAGAAAAGAAGTTCAGTTTGGTTTATTTTGACCCTAATAATTGCAAATATGCTAATATTTGGAAATGAAATTGCAAAAGTAATTCCCCAGTTCTAAATTCCTGGAAGTTGCTTCCCTTCACCCTCCAAATACATTACTCCATTCCTCAGCTTGCCAGCATACAATAGCACTTCATGCTGGCTGGCATGTTGAAATCTCTTGGCGTAACCATAACAAGACCTTCTGTTAGCTGGTTTAGTGACTACTGATATGAGATGCAATCTTTCTCAGAGACAAAGAGACAAACAGTCAAATTTTGTATCAGCCAAAAAACTTGTGAATGCTTAATGTAGTACTTCTCCTTTGGTAGGATGATAAGGAAAGAGAAAGTTTTGTCTCCGATGAAGATTAAACATTGTTGGGTTTTTCAAAATTCCTGTTTCTTTTTCTGAAATGCAGTGATGCATTGAATAAAAAGTGACGCATCATTTGTTGCAACAACAAAACATCAGTTAGCTTTTAAGATGCCTACTGTTGGCCAGTGGTGTGTCATAAGCTAATAAAGCAAGTAATCACTGAGAAGTCCATGAAAAATGTCAAAAATGTCTCGCAGGTCATAGGTCTTACATACAATTAGCATTTCCTTGTTACATTAATATGTACACTACTCCAAAAAGATAATATTCACAGCATCTGTGAGGAAAGAAGATGCCAGATGTAGGGCAGTGTTTAGGATTTTTCGTAACTGTACATCTAACTGATAGTTCATTCTCTACCTGTGGAAATCTGAATACCAACTAGAAAAATATCCTTCTCTGCCTCTTCTTGGTGAATGGGGAAAGCTGTCATATTAGTCGTAGAGTTGCAACAAACGTGTCACAGAGAGTTATAGAAAAACTAGTCAAAATGTAAGAAGAGTTGCTGGTTTGTGTTCTGGCATACTGTTTGTATATACATATATGTTCACATAACTAACTTGTTTGGCGTTAGTGGCTAATTTCACTGAAGCCTTAGACCATATGCTGTGAATCTGCCAACTGAATACTGTGAACTTTCACTGAACCCTTGCCAAGCTCAGTGAAGGAGGGCCCTGAAGGCTGTTCCAGCTCGAAGATAAGGAAGTTAAGTCTTCCACTGACAACAACAGGACTTCTGTGAAGATAAGCGAAGACTCTTCAGCCCTCCCTGAGACGATGGAGGGCCCCAATGAGGAACAAAATCCCCCAGACCCAAATAACCCCATTGGATCAGCTGCTGCTTGGACACCATGTGGACAGCTTGTGCGGGGTGGGAATATAGATTGTAAAGGTATAACTGCCCAAGCATTTCTTTGTTTCTCTCCAGAGGCACCCACCTCAAGCTGTTTTATGCCACTGTGCCACATAATAACTCATCTGGCACAAGTTGTGTTGGACACTCTGCTTTGGGAAAGCTAGGGTCGAGCCTGGGGGATGAGGAAGAGCCCAAGGGTGAGTGTGTGTTTGTGAGGAGTCAAAAAGGGCTACCCATCAACTCACGGGAGTGGCCCACTGCGAAGGGACTCCGGTCCCAGCAGTTAAAGCCTCAGGTGGTTTGTGTGTGCAACTCCTTGGATGGTGTGTGGATGCTCGGGCAGCGGGTTCTCCCTTAATAAGAGGAGCCATCAAGGAAAACTAATCCTAGGGTCTCCTTAGCTCACATTTAGTGATGATCAATAGCCTCTCATTTTACACTTTGAATGTTAAGATACACCTGAAACCACGCCTGTTGGAATATGTAATAACAAGCAAAAGAAATGACTGCATTTCAGACACTTGGACTGGGTTTCTAAGCATCCACAATCCAATAAGCAGTGCTGTTGAGACTTACCTTCTGTCTGTATTTCTTGCTATAAACCCCAGTTTCAGCTGTGCAACTCAGCAATTTTATCATGTGGACAACTATATTGTTTTTTTTGAAAAGTCCTTTTAAGACACACAAATTCAGAACTAAACAGAGGGTGCACAGAATCACAGAATCACAGAATCACAGAATCACAGAATGGTAAGGGTTGGAAGGGACCTCTGTGGGTCATCTAGTCCAACCCTCCTGCCAAAGCAGGGTCACCTACAGCAGGCTGCACAGGACCGCGTCCAGGCGGGTCTTGAATA
>Ga0065711_1026856_pt1 | contig 58246 bp, 27 predicted proteins | sample Hoacrofraction12_FD_59098 | JGI IMG/M metagenome (GOLD analysis project Ga0065711, IMG submission 59098) | Hoatzin crop microbial communities from Cojedes, Venezuela - Epithelial fraction 12 v2 (version 2) | ecosystem: Host-associated > Birds > Digestive system > Esophagus > Crop | place... | reverse complement strand
CAGGAGGATGGGGCCAGACTCTTTTCAGTGGTGCCCAGCGACAGGACAAGGGGCAATGGGCACAAACTGAAGCAGAGGAAGTTCCGTCTGAACATGAGGAAGAACTTCTTTCCTCTGAGGGTGATGGAGCCCTGGAACAGGCTGCCCAGGGAGGTTGTGGAGTCTCCTTCTCTGGAGATATTCAAGACCCGCCTGGGCAAGGTCCTGTGCAGCCTGCTGTAGGTGCCCCTGCTTTGGCAGGGGGGTTGGACTAGATGACCCACAGAGGTCCCTTCCGACCCCAAACATTCTGTGATTCTGTGAAAATACAGGTTGGAGTATCAGGTTGTAGAAGTCGGTTTTCTGATGGCTACACCCCGAGTACAGTAGTGTGCTAGCCTGCAGTAGTGAGAGGTGAGAACAGCAGGCACAGAGTTCCTCAGTTCAGGCTGTCTTGAGGCAGTGATTTCTCAGAGCTGTGCTCGTGTCCAGACCAGTGTGTCTAATGATGGTTCAGTATGGCAACCAACTGAGTCCTGGAAGCTCCACTGTAAGGGGGTAAGGTACTTGTAAGTATCAACAAATAATTGTTTTTAAACACTGAACTTGGTTGGTTTACATACCCTAAAGTTTAAGGAACCAGTGTGAAAAGGACCTTTTTTTTTTTTCTCCTTAGTTTCAGAATTCCACTGGAGCTTTCCTGATGACTAGAACTGTTTTTTGTATTTAAAAGTGCATGTAATTTCTGACATCCTCTTTTTTTTTTTTTTTTCAAGAGTAGGTGCATTATCACACAGCTTAGGTACATCTTGATAGTGTAAGGCAAGGACTAAATAGTCCTAAAATGTGAGTTTAACAATTGCACACCTGTACTGTTTCCTGATGTATTTAGTGTATGTTTACATGCTCAAAACATCTGCCGATTTTAGCACTTTCTTATTAATAGGTAAGGCTATCTTCAAAGGAGGCAATTCATAAAGATGATGGAGTTTTTAAGGCTCCTGCACCACCTCCCAAAGTGATAAAAACTGTGACAATACCTACTCAGCCCTATCAAGAGATAGTAACTGCATTGAAATGTAGGAAAGAAGACAAAGAAGTAAGTATTCTTAACAAATTTTTAAGATAAAGAATTATTGGTAATCCTAAGTACCAAAGGAGCAGTGTCAAAATGAAATTTAGCTTTCCTGTTAAAGATAATATTTTTATCTAAATAGTTGAATGGCCTTCATTAACTGCTTAATGTTTCCTTGCACTCAAAACTGAATAGATAATATTAAACTGTACTTGTTAAGCTTATAATTAATCCCAAGAGCAACTTACCTAGGTCAAAATATTTGTCTCTTCCAGTTATACACTGTTGTTCAGCATGTAAAGCACTTCAATGATGTAGTGGAATTTGGTGAAAATCAAGAGTTCACAGATGATATCGAGTACTTGCTAAGTGGATTGAAGAGCAATCAGCCCCTAAACACACGTTGCCTTAGGTAAGATATCTTAATGTAAGACACTGAACTTATGTTTAAAAGAGCTACTGGATTAAATATTCATCAATGAAGTGACCATGCTTTAAGTTGCTGTTTGGGTAATTACCTGGCACTTCAGCTATAAAGAATAAAATTTGAAAATAATCATCAAGGTGATACATTGTCAGTAATCAAAGGTAGTATGACTAGGAAGATGAAACAGAAAATTGTACAGTAAGAGATGTCTTCAGTACACTTGTTTTCATTGCTATAAATTAAAAAAAAACATTTCTGATATTTTTTGTTTAGTGCAATCTTATGTGCAATGTCTGTTCTGTTTTTAATGCAAAATTACATTCTAAAATAAAACTCCCAGGACTGAAAGTTTGCTGGCTATAATCTAGAACTAATGTAATATTGAGATAATGTTTAACTCCAACTGCCTGTTCTTTATCTTCTGTTGAGAAATAACATAGCTAGCATCCACTGCAAGTGTTGTGGCCTCAATATTAATTGGAAGCTTCCCTAAGTTGTCTTGAACTGCTCATTGCACTCTTAGTATTCAAGTTACACATTATTGCGAAGTTAGTATCAAAAATGTTAGTCTTGCTTTGAAAAAGTTTATTACTTAATAAATATTGGTGTCCATTCCCTGGACGTAAAAGTAATTAGAATCATGTTCTGTAACCATGTAATAATCTTTTTTTTTTATATACGTGTAAATTTTCCTCTCTAAGCGAAACTAAAATGGTAGAGAAAGAAAAACTCAAATCCACAGAGACAGGTGATGAGGACACTTTACCCGAAATTTGACTGTGGATGAGAAAAAGCTTTATAAGCTTTTAGAGAGCTATTTAAAAAATTTATTCTTTGTGTTCCTCAGAAACTAGCAATGGATATTGTTGCTGGAGTATAAACACAAGATATCTATTATCCAGTTTGTATGTACATTAGGGGAAGAATAAATTAATACCATAATGACAGTTTAGGAGTGTTTTGCATATTGAGTGCACTTAATTTGCTTGTACGGCAAGCTTCCTAAGATCTTAAGCTGACTTTTTTACTTTCCAAATTTACATCATGGAATGTAACTTGTATAAACACCATACACATTTTTTCTTTCAGTTAACAAATTAAAAGAAAATTATTTTTCCAAAGGAAATCAATGTGTAAGGATAGGAATAGACGTAAAAGAATCAGAAACTGGTAGGTAAGCTCTAACTGGTGCTGTTGTGATTGGAGACAGAAAGACCACTTGTTCTTTAGACACCATACCATGTGAATCTTTTATAATAAGATCCCTCAGTAGCCGTGGAAGACTTGATTGCAGAATCACTCCCACATTACTCCACATTTAAAAGTGATATATTTTTAATAGTCTATATGTTGCACTGTGCTAGAAATGGCAGACAACTTGCTAATAAAACTAGGGGAAGACTTCCATTTTTAAAATAGCACTGTTATGCTGGTCACTGATTAGACTAATGTGTTTGTCAGATTTGTCCTGAAATCTGTAGTGTTTCCATCAACTATAAATGCAGCAATAAATATTAAAAATATTTTGGTTTTTTGTTAAAGTATTCTCAGGCATAAGTGGGACTCATCAGTCAATTAAATAGATAACTTAGTGGTGGAAGCTCATGTTTATGATTTCTGATAATGCCTTGGTGCATCATAAGCTCTCCTGTGCCCTAAGTCAGAGCTTCATGCTTAGTCTATGAACATTTTACTTTCAGTTTAACTATCTGAAATTATTTCAACTTTGTTTGAAAGAAGCAAGTTCAGGGTACCCTTTAAAAACCTGGTTTTAGCCAACCTTAAAATAAAGCAGATACAGCTGGGTGCTGGTAAGCAGCTGTTGAATAAAGTGCTGCTCAGTTCACCAATTAGATACTTGCCTTATACAAACTGTAGAAGCAGCATCACGACAGAGTTTATCAAGGTCTGAGGTATATGGTCAGTCATGTTTTGTAGACCTGTTTATCTGTCATTTTTGTCAATGTGTTCATTTTACTTGTTCTAATCAGGAAATAATTTTTTCTAGTGTAATCAGCTTGGCGACTAAGTGCGCCATGCCCAGCTTCCGAATGCATCTGAGAGCACATGGGATGGTAGCCATGGTTTTCAAAACACTGGATGATTCCCAGCACCATCAGGTATGGGTGCAGTGTGTATTTCATTACGGTTTGACAATACCTGTCTACTTTTGTATGAATTTTGTGTACGCAGAAGTCAAGGTCAAGCATCCAGTACAGTGTGCATCTGGGATCAGTGGCTCCATTGTAGAAATCCGTAGTGAAATGACAAACAAGAGCACCTGTGTCCCAGTGCCAAATTCCCCTTCTGCTGTTTATGTCCTTCTGGGTTTGGAAATTCTTTTAAAAAATCATTTAAACTATTAAAAAATCTGACTGTGCTTTGGATTGCTATTTTGTATCATCTCTTAAGCTTTTTCAAATAGTTCTATTGTTGTATTTATAATTTCCTTTAAATAAAATACGTTTGAAAGGAATCCTTTCTCCTTATATTGAAAGATGGCTCTAAGTGCTCATCTCCAGACTTCCTTGTATATGAATTATCGCCTTTTCTGTAGCTGCTGTGGGGCGTTTTTCATGTCCAGTGCTTGTCGTCTTGAGCAGTGCTGTAATTGCAGTTGTAGGATGCCTTGAGTTATGTGCGGTGTTCTGTGGTAAATCTAGGAAAGGTAAATTTTAGCTGCTTAGGGTAACATGGCCCGAGAGTTCAAAACTGAAGCAGTTTGGCTTTTCCTTCTTACCAAGTTCAATTCGGCTGTAATAGCAAGCACTGCTTGCGGGCGATACTGTTGTTCCAGCAGTTGGAAACCGTGCGTCTGGGCAGTATCCCTTGAGGTATTGCTACAAAAGCTGAACATAGAAAATATTACTTGAAGTGGGTAGTAGATACCTATATCCAGTCAGGTTTGTTGCTTTCTTTACTAGCTCCGCAAGAATGACATACAGTGTAGAAAGAAACATTGCACGCACAGAAACAGACATTGAAGAGTTTGTATTTGACAACTTACTGTGGGTGGGGGGGAAAAGCTGTAGAGCTTTAAGTAATTAATTTAGAATAATAGCTTGTTTTCCATCTCCCTCAAAAATTAGCGATGGCTAACTGTAAAACACAGGAACCATGTTCAATGCATTCATTATTTTGTGAGCTGTCAAAATAGTGCCAAGTGATACTAGAAATAAATAAAGTACAGTCATGCTATTGAGGACAGTTGCCACCACTGAGCTGCAGAGGTCAGCTACAGTTCCTTGGAAAATGTACAAGCTTGCTTAGTATATTTTTGGCTGTCTTTTAGCAGTTACCATTATTCCTTCATTTTCAAGAGAGCTAGTACATACAGTTCAAAAGGAAATTACATGCTATTATTAGTCTGCAGTAACAAAAAGCATTGATTATATTCACTATTTTCAGTATATTTGATGAAACGCTCCCTTTTGTCAGAAAAAAAGTGGTAGTTAATGTTTTAATACAGTTACAGTGTATTCTTGGTACAGGTTATACAGTATTATAACACTACTGATTTATCAAACTACTATTAATAAATGCTAAAATATGTGCTCTAACTACTGACAGTAAATGCTTCAGCAATGACCGTCTCTGTATAAGCTTGCTGTCTTTATATACTACCCTTTCATTTACTAATTATTTCACTAAAATTTTAGCTTGTTCGAAACGAATAGAAATTTCTCTGCTAAATCTCTGCAAAGTAACTGAAGGATAATAAATCACATGGGGCTTTGCTTGCATGGCTCAAATCCATTTAAGATGAATAAGAACTGGGGGAAAAAATACAATTATTTTGCGAATTTTTTCTTTAAAGTATTTTGGAGATGGGAAAACGACCACAGTGACATTACTAATGGAAACAAATAGGAGCATATAGTGCATTCATTGTACTGATGCAGTGGAATAGGCTGAGAAAGTAGGGGCTGTCTATATTTCCATAAGAATATAAAATAGCAGTTGCAGAGGTATCTTTTTAACCAGCAAGGAAAACAAAATAACCGGTGATGTTACTGAGCTGTGCCCCAAAATATTTACATGAAAGTTATTTGTTCCACTGATTTTGTCTTTAAGCTACAGTTTCAGTTTTTAACTGACTTTGTCCTTTCAGCTGTACTCTGAAGGTTTTGGAGTATTATTTTTTAACATAAAAACTGTATTTTCATTACAGCTGTCAGTAGTTAAGCACAGAAATGTGGTTTTGTAATGTCTTCAGCATGTGAATAATTTAAAAAAAATAGTGCATTAAAGGTAGTGCTGAACCCTAGAAAATAACCATCTGTTCCCACAAGCTGGGGTATAAATAGAACGAGCAAGGGAAGACAAGGATGCGAGTGGGTGTAAATGGTCTGACGTTTCTGGGATGTATGTTCGACTAGGATGTTCTCCTGGATTCTGCAAAAGCATGGAGTACAACTCCACAGTTAGATATGCCATAAAATTTCTGTCTAGAGCAAATTTTATGTATTTCACTTTTTTGTCCTCTCCACATTTGTTTGGAAGCAGAATGTGTTTTAACGATCTTGAGGAGTAGAACAGGAAACAAAATAAGCCCACCCAAAAAACCAGCTTCACTACTACAGTCAGTCCATAAGGGTGGGATTTTGAGAGTTTCGATTCTTTGGTTGTGTTGTTTGGGTTTTTAGGATAATGATAAAAGATGAGTTGTGCTAACAATTTTCCCATCACTCTTAACTTGGAGTTTTGTGTATGGGAGGGCAGGAGAGAGCTTTCAGACTATGTGGTTAGCTGTTTTTGACACTTAGAGAAGATCACAGCAAAATGTAGAGTTGTTATATTCAAGATTAAACCAACTTGCCTATAGGGACTAAGAAAAAACAGTTTTAGAAAACCCGTATCGCTGGCCTGTAGCTGAAGCAGGTTTGTCCCACGTTCTAAGCACCAGTGACACGTGAGGTCCTTGCTTTTGCAACATCCCTATTTTCCTGTTCCACGTCAGCGTTTGGAGGCATCTTGGCTTGGTTGCCTTCCATGTGTGAGCTGTTGCAGGAATCCAGTTCTTGTTACACATACCTACGCCGCTCCTTTTTGCATTTCTGGCAGTGTTCCTGCAGCCTGAAACTTTCTGTATAATGTCTCGGCCCCTTGTTTGGGTCCCTTCTGATGGCATTTAAGCATCTTAAAGCCTGGCTGGAAGGTGTGAGGGGAAAAGTTGACAGAGCTTGTGTGGAGGAACTGTTGCTCTCTGCAGAATGGGGGGTCAGCTGGATTGCAGAGAAGGGAGCCTGGGACAGGCAAGGGCTTGGTACGGAGGCTGACAAAATGGGTGTGAATGCCCTTATCTGACTTGGAGTGTCTGTAGAGCGTTTCTGAGTAGGGATCTAAGTCTCACTTTTTGAAATGCCCAAGTATTGGCAGCCTGGATTATAAATTCAGCAGTTTGCCTCTATTAACTGCGGCATAGTTTCTAGTTGATAGAAACGCCTTTGGGGGCATAAGGATTTTTTTTTTAACCAGGAAGCTCACCTGGATAATGCTAGTCGCTAGAAAATAGTTCTTCGTAGGTGTTGCTTTATTAGCTCCCAGATTGGCTGAACGTTGGTCAGTGGAGTAACGTTTGGTTTCTCTGGGATCCGTATGCTGCTGTGTCGTGTTCTAACGGAACAGTCTTCTTCCAGGAACCGAAATTTCTTACAGTTTAAACCAGTTGCAGGTAAATCCAGAGTAAACGATTTCTATAATGAAAATGATACAATTACACAGTTTATTGGAGAAAGTTAATAGAAATTAGGGGAAAACAATCTGCACCCTGTCTATGTAGACAAGCCGCATAGATTGCTTTCTGCTTTACATCTGACAGGGCTGGACTAGCAGTAGTCACAGCTAATTTTTTTTTTTTTTTTTGTTATTAGTGGGTTTTTTGTTTGTTTTTGTTTTGTTTTTAAACAGCGCTATGTCTTGTGTTTATATTCAGAAAAAGAGATGTAGATTTGGAAACTCTTGCTTTCTTCCTTCAGTATTCCAAATGCGTTTTTGGTTGTTAGTGTGATTAAAGTCTTTATTCACCTGAGGGTTTCCTTGACTCTGACAGGAAGGAGTTTTTACATAGCTTTTGGTAGACTGTCAGCTGTCTAATCCTGTTCTGGAAATGCTGATACTGCTTAGTATGACCAGGTGTCATTATTAATTGCTTCTTAAATAAACAGAAGCAGATAATGATTGCTTTGGTGGTTGGCTGAACTCTAAACAAGATGTTAATCTGCTATGACACAGACATTCTGCTCTTTCCTGTTCAGCTGTACAATAGTCACATCCCAGAATTAGTTTGTCTCTGCTTTTAATTTACTTTACACAGGAAAAATTGGAATAGATGCATGCAGTGGGTTGAGTCTTGAGAGTTGAACTCAGTAAGACACACACATACTCAACGCAGCCCCCAGCTCTTTTTTCCTCCAGATATCATCAGAGGTTTCTGAAAGTATTGTGCCCAGAACAACTCAGTTCTCCGTGAACATTTCTCCTCTGCGCCATAACTTGGAGCTCACCTGGATCAATGGGTCTCTTGGTGCAAGTGCTGTACTTACTGGCACCAGGGACAGACAGCTTTGCTCTCATGTCTTCACTGTCATTGGTCCCTTCCTCACAGTCACCTTCTGCCTTTCCTTTTCTGCATCCTCATGAAGATGAAGTTTAATTCCTTCTTGAAGAAGGATTAAGTGTTCTTTAGCCAGTAAGAGGTCCCTATACACCATCTGTGTAAGGTAGGGATGGTCGAGATAAGAACATTTAGTTGTTAAGGACTGATGGGGATGGGGCAGGAGGGAAGCTGGTTTGTACTTTAGCTACTTCTAAAAAGCAGAGTTCCCCTGAAAAATAAATGTGTTTATCCTGGAAAGGTTTGGGGAAGCTATTGACTGACAGACCTGCTTGGCAGAATCAAAATGTATGTCACCAGGCTGTCCCCCATCCGTCCCCCATCCCGTCCCCCTTCACATGCAAACAGTGTCCCCATGATCTCTGGATTTTCTGGTGCTGTCACCGGCTTATCCCACTGAACCAGAATGTTCACCCACCTTGCCATGTCCTCTGTGCTTTTTCACTTTGTTCCCCTCCATCTGTCTCTTCTATAATACCGTGACACTGGAATTACCATTTCTTATTCTGTCTGCTGCGTTGAGTCCCTTAAAAGAGGAAAACCCTGCTTTTCTGCTGGGGTTTTGTAAATGTATTAGTGAGATGTGTCTCAGTTATATTGGTGAGGAGAATGCATTAGTAGCTTGCTAGAAGGAATCTGTGTACAAAAGTAAGTGCTCATGCAGGTACTAGCATAGACTGGGACTTGTCAGGCTTTCTTTTGTAAATCTTCACTTTGTTTATTAAAAATCGTAAAAGGTCTGCCTAACATGATTACTAAAGTCTAACTCTCTTTTTTTCTTTCCTTTCCCAACCCCAGAATCTGTCCCTTTGTACAGCAGCTCTAATGTACATCCTGAGTAGAGATCGTTTGAACATGGATTTAGACAGAGCTAGTCTAGATCTGATGATCCGGCTTTTGGAATTGGAACAAGATGCTTCTTCTGCCAAGCTGCTGAATGAAAAAGACATGAATAAAATTAAGGAAAAGATTCGGAGACTCTGTGAAACTGTTCACAACAAACATCTTGATCTCGAAAACATCACGGTAGGTGGCATACTTTTATTTGAAAGCCTTGGCAGTAGTGGAATGCTTAATAAAATAGAACTTGTAAGCATCATCCTTAATCTCATATCTCCCAGCTAAGGAGACATGACATTTTATCTACCTGCTATATATATATGACTGACTGCAAGTATTTTCTTCTTTAAATATGAAATTTCCTTTCTAAAAGGCTATTAGTAGGATAAAGTTAGGATGATCTTCAGCTCCCTCATTCACCATGTGCTCCTGCTAAGGGTAGGTCCTTAAAGGTAGCAACTGAAAACAAGAAACACTTTAAATAATCATGTATTTAAAGACTGCGTTTATATTATTTGAGACTCTTTCTTTGACTACAAATTTCATATACATACTCACAAACAATAGGGCTTTTTACAAGGGAGTAAGTCTTGTGTGTTAGGTTGAAGATGTGATGCAGGTTCTACCATTAAAAACAATTGAAATTTTTTCTACGGAAACTGATTTCTCTCTGCCCAAAGTATGGTGGCAGATCTGTTGATTACCATAAACATGGATGAGGTTTTTTCCTTCCTTTCTCAAATGTACTTGTTAAGCTAGCGTTTCCTTTTGTAGTTTTAGTGAATTTTTTGTTGGTCTAGGAAGCATTTGGTTTGGGTTTTTTCCCCAGAATTCTAGCTATGGAACAGACAGCTGTATTGGTATAAGAAGTCAGTATTATGTAGCAGTAGAAAGAGCTGAATTTTGAGGGAGAAAGATAATATTGATGGCATAATTCTTAACCTTGGTAATCAGTTTGTGGTGACAAAGAATGGTTTCAGAGTTTCCGTTTCAGGCTTCTTTCCTAGAAATCCATGAACCATGCAGGTAGTGGGCTCAGATTAATTTTCTGGCCATTGAAATCTGCAAAGGAAGGATGAATTTGAGATTATTTTCTCCGCTTTCAGCTTACTTTCTGAATTCACATGATACATCTTGAAGATACCAACACAGAATGCGATTTGTTCACTAGGTGGTGATCAGCTAGGAGCTGGTATAATCAGTGTCTTGTTTCAGTGCTGTTTTGGCACCGAAGGCAGCTCACGTAGCTCGCAGTCTGTCAGTGCCAGGGTGTCTTTTGCACTATAAAATGTAAGACAGCTCCCTTTATTAAGCGTGGAGCAGCTGGTACAGGTTCCTCATTGCTAAAGCATCCAGCCGCACAGACCACTGTCTCCTATTTGAGCTTTTCTCACATTCATAATCTGAGCTAGCCTGATGTTTTCTTATGAGCTGTGATTATGTTCTTGTGTTTTCTTAGGCGTGGGTTTTGAAGGGAGAGGAGTTATTGAAAGGGACTCTGTCTTGCAAGGAAGTTGTCCATGAGCAAAGAGTAATTGTCACCAGCCATCAGTTTCAGCTGGTTTTTTTTTTTTGTTTCCTGAGGCATCTTTATGTCTTAAAATTATGTTGAGCTGTTGTTGTAAATGTGTGGAATACTGTAGTATCCACAGATGGAAACTGGTTCCCTCCCAGCTGCACCATCTAGAAGCAGAGACCATGTAGTGTTAAGAGAATGTATGCAAGCCAAATGAGATGATTAGGTTCTCTTCCAATTATGATAGTAGCAATTGTGAGTTGAGACAGTAATGAACTTCATATGTAGAACAGAGTTTCTTTCACGTAGGTCTCTGTCACAAGATAAAATAAGTGATCTCTGTTGTGTATCAGATGACAGGCAGAAAATGCTAACAAAAATGCAAATCTTCTGGGGGTAAGGAAAAGATCAGTGCTTTTTTCAGACTGCCATAGCCACTGAGAAACAGAAGGATTGCAGCAGATGTTTTGATAACTTCAGTTTGTGCCTAGCCAGTTGCACCTCTGTCTTTTTGAATCTTGCATAGATCAAACGAAGATGAGCTCTGTTTCCACAGACAATGTTGTTTGTGTGACCCTCTAGAACATAATCGGATTAATTTTTGAGTACTCAAACAGGTATTCCAAGGGTTCTGTTTTCTAGACTGCTATGAACATTAAAAATGTAAACCCAGAAACTGAAAATGAGTTCTCTGTGTGTTGAAGTTGTTCCAGATTTTTTTGCTGGCTTAGAGGAAGAGAAAACCTGAAGAACTTGGCGTTCCTGGTAGCAAATGGCACTTGTCTGTCAGTCAGCGTAGCCCGTCTGTAGCTGATGCTTGCAGCCAGCTCCTGTCTGTTGCATCATAACGAAAACCTTCAGAAGTGACTTCTCTTTTCAGTTGGTGAAAGAGTTTATTCTGTTTTTCACTCTCAGCATAAGGCTGAAAGCTTAAGGGAACATAACATTTCACAGTAATTGACATAAAAATAAGATAGAATAGATTACTTTTCTCAAAAGGAAAAGGGTTACAAGGTTTGATTAATTTTATTCAAAAAAAACTTAAAAATTGTGTCCTTATGCCCTGTAGTATAGATATAAAATTATATACTGCAGTTTTTTGAAGTCTTATTGCTCTTTGTTGGAAAGCTAAGCACCGTAGTTTAAATACTGTATGGCCTTTGAGCTTGCATGGTGAAGGTATTCAGGAAGTTAACTAAATCTCTTGTAGCCCTGAAGATCTCTAAGGAGAGATTTTCATCAGCTTGTATCAATCTGGTTTAGGTTATGCATACTTTCAGATAGCCATGTTACAGTCTTTTCAAGCTCAGTCTATAAAAGCGAAAGGAATCATCGGAAGAGGATGGGAAAGCTTTGGGGAGCTAGGGATCTGTCAGGCTGCTGTCTGCAGGTTCTCCCCCGTCCTCCCGCAGAACGCTTGCTCCTTTGGTTGCCTTCAGAAGGGAAGATCTCCTTCCATTGCTTAAACCATCCTCATCTCCTTTAGCATTATGTTTTTAACTTAGAGTTTTTAAGAGATGAGAACACTCTGTGGCCGAGGGTGTTTAGTTTACCTCCGAGGGGCTGCTGGCAGCAGTTTCCCTGGCTGGTGGAGCAGTTGCTGGAGTAATTGCAGCTTTGTCCTTGTTTACTCTGTGATGGGGAACTGAGATGCTGCTGACTCGGGGAGGAATGACCTTTTGTAGATGTGCTGCTGCTTGTGTTTTCTTGTCCCCCGCAACACTGTCAAGACCCAAGGACACTTTGTTTATGCTGGCGAAAATGCTGTTACTAATGAAGTACTCATCAGTGACAGTGTGCTGCAGAGCTTACTCCTAAAAAACGGAGGTGACTAACTTTGGGTGGTCACTCTTCTTTATCAAGACTAATCTTCAGCTTGCTTTTCCCCCTTAGAAATCGGTGTTTTGAAAACAAGGAAAGCAGCTGAAGCTGTAGGGTGTCTCGTACAATTTATAACTTGGATTTCAAGACAGTGGGGTGTTTACTCGACCCCTACGAAGAGAGCTGTTGTTCCCAGGAGGGGCTGAGGTTTGAACTGGTGTCCTGGAACATGCTGCACAGCTCAGCATAAGCACAGCCCTCCTTGAAGCGTTACAAATCAACTGTGTCAGGGAGGGGAGGTAACTTGAGAGTGGTTAAATTCAGTTGGCTACAATGAGATCTTACGGCTTTTTCTCTGACCTTCCATTGTTGTATTTGTGTACCATATATAAGATTATTAAGTTTATGGTAGTTCAGATTTTCCTGTGCATTTTCCAGGTGTTACAAAAGTCTGTAGTGGTCACTTTTGTGTAGGTGTGAAATTCATACATATGTGTATGTTTTATTATTAAAGTTTGCCTTTTATTAGAGGCCTTTGGAAAAACAAGGCTTTATAAGGTTTTGGCTTTATAAATGGTGTTATTTTTTGTTAAAAATAAGAGAAACAGATGAAAGGAGGCTGCTTAGGTTTTCTAACCTATTAATAAAATCAAGAAAAAGTTGAAAATGCAAAGTACCTTTTTTATCAGTAGCAAGTCATTTTGTTGACACGCGTATTTTCAATCTGTTCGTGCTCCCTCTGGTGGTTCTTCTACTCAGAACCTGTAACTTCGGGTTTATGGTTTTAATATGACGTGTGTTTGTGTGATTTGGTGTCTTGGCTACTGCTGTATATGCCGATTTCACTAATTCTGGAACCTCACTCTTTCAGACCGGGCATCTGGCTATGGAGACGTTACTGTCTCTCACCTCAAAACGAGCTGGGGACTGGTTTAAAGAAGAGCTGCGACTTCTAGGTGGTCTTGATCATATTGTAGATAAAGGTATATTGGAGATGCTGCTTTGACAGTGTGAAAAATCAGCAAATTTTACTAAGATATTTGCTTTTCTTAATGTTCATTTTCTCTGGTTAAAAATAGAAACATTATGTATTTTTCTCAGCAGTGTTGGAAAGTGCACAGTTGGATATCCAGTCACTGGGAGATACTAGTGACTGTAATCTGTTGCATGTGGGATTGAAAGTAGTTTTAAGGTTAAACAGAATGTGTGTAATGCTGCATATAATGTGTGAGATTGAAAATGGCTTAAGCTTAGACAGAATACAGATTGCTGCGATGCGTATCTCTGTACAGCACACAAATACAGCAGATTTATTCTAGAGTAAAATCTCCTTTACAGTCTTCCAGAATTATTTTCGGGCCTGATATTTTGTAACTAACTACCCCACAGGAAGTCAGCCCTTCAAGAGGAAATGGGGGGCAGGGAGGAATTGTGTCCTTATTTTTTAAAAAAATATGTCTAGGTTAGGTTTTCTGGGTCAGCATCTCAGAGATAGGAAAAGGGACATTGCTAAAATGAACTCCTGAGCTGAATAAAGTTTGGCCTTAAGTGAGCAGAGGAGTGGACAGAGGAAGGATTGAAGAGATGAAAGTGTTCAACTTGCGCACAGTTTCAGACTTGTAGAGGGTGAGGAGAGTGTGTGTGTGCTGCATCTTTTTTCTCCGCTACAAAACAGTGCATTGCAGTTAAGGAACAGTCTTGCGCTGTACAATCTCCTCACTGTCAGTGGAAAATAAATACACAGACAGGTAGTTTGTGCCAACAGTCACAAACTTGTAAAGCCAAAATGGCAAGTTTAATTAACTTGGAGAAATGAAAGATTCTGTAACGCTGATTGTGTTTTTGTGATTGTTTCCTAGTTTTAGAATTTTGTAAAATGTAAATCAAGGCTGATAGCAACTCTCTGAGTAGCTGGTGAGTTTGTACACTTGGCTTTTGAAGACGTCTTACTGACAGTGGAAAAAAAACTTCTTTTTGTTGTTTAGTTAAAGAATGTGTGGATCACCTAAGCAGTGATGAAAATGAAGAGAAATTGGTTGCTTCGTTATGGGGTGCAGAAAGATGTTTACGGGTCTTAGAAAGCGTGAGTATGAGCAGAAGCATTGCATTTCTGCAAACCACTTTTTTCAACCAGACATTTCAATATTATGTTCCTTCAATATATAGTTACGTAATAACACTGTAAGATTGATTATTTTTTAATAGATGATACTAACCTTCTTATTTTGTCAGTGTTCCTGGAATGTTGGTTTGAACATGTCTTTTACTGTTCTGTATCTATGTACAAAGTCGCAAGTTTGTTTTTGGTAAGAAGGACTGAATGTAACATGATGCTTTTTTTCAGTTCATACACAAAGCTGCTGTTTGTAAGTGTTGTTTATGAGACATGATTTTGACTCTCTGGTGTGTGCCTAGTAATAATGCATCATTATAGAAGCAGTGTTTTCTCAGGAGCAATAAATCAATGTATATTTTAAGAGTTGCTACTTTCAAATGTCAGCTGGCAAAGCACTGAAAGAGAAAACTGCCCTGAAAATCAAACTAGTCCTGTCGTCAGTTGATAGTGTGTATTGAGATGGTCAAAGTTCTCATCAAAAAATCTTGAACAGAATTAAAACACGTGGTACTTTTGTAGAGCTTAATGGATGGAAATTGTGAGCATACGCTTCTCTGCAATGCCGTGTTTTGCTAAGTTTCATATTTGTTGCTAGTGTTATTCTTTTTGTCTGGTGATACGGTGAGCAAGCAGAAGAGTGCTGTGATGTTTTAGCAATACATCTCCAAGCATCAGAAAGCGACGTTCGGGTTCAGAGTGCAGGTCAATGAATCCGAACAAACACCTTAAACCCAAGGTAGAGGGCAAATAGCTACAGCAGTAACTGGATTTCTTCACTAAAATAGAAGGACAAACTCAAAGATAGTATGAAAGTAAGCTCAAAATCAAGAAAGATGAATTATGCTGAAATACTGATTCGAGGGTGCCTACTTAAAAATTGATGACACCTAGCTCTTTACCTGCCTTCTGAACAGTGAGAGAAAAATTTTCAGATCCAGTTTCTGCTCTTATATTTCGTAGATGGAATTGCCAAGCAGCAGAAGAGCCTTGTTTGGTGGTAGAATATTCAGATTTGAATTTAAGGGTGGTTTTGTGATGTAGTAAGATCCTTAGGAACTTGGGAGGGATGACAAAAATCAACACACCAAATCATGCAAATTTAAGAGAAGAACTTTTACTGTTTCTGAAAAATGATTCTGAATTTCAATCAAGGGAATCAAGGAAAAGCTTGATTTTTTTTTTTTAATAGTTGGATGCATAATAAGCTCCCAGAAGTAGAGTTGTTATCAAGTCCTAAAGATAACACTATGTATATAATTGTATTCTGTGTTATATTTTTATATATATTTACATACACATACATGCATAGACACTTGGGACACTAGTCCCAGGATATAGGTTCAGGGTTCTGCGGTGGCAGGACATTCTGCCACACAGTGTCTATACTTGCTGTATCAAGCAACGTGGTTTTATCTTCAGTGCTACAATTTTGTGTGATTAATTACAAGGTGAAAACTCCAAGGAAATACTGGACAATATTAAGTGAAAGTTTATGCTGGATAATAACCAGGTATTGTGGAACTGAATAAAGTAGGGTAGTAGTGGAAGGCAATGCTTCTCTTTCAAGGAAAAAAAGGTCCTGTTTTTAATTAATATTACTTTCTCCTCCACTTTTTAGGTAACTGTGCATAATCCAGAAAATCAAAGCTATCTGATAGCGTATAAAGACTCACAACTCATAGTCTCCTCAGCTAAGTAAGTGGTAACAGAAAGAAATTTTTGCAGAGCACTGCACATGATATGGAAGAAAAAAATAAATTGTTACCTTCTTGATTCTAGGGGGAAAAAACCCCACAATTTCCACTGTTGCTTTTCATTAATTAATGCTAAAGTTGATTTAGATGAGGGTGTGGGTAACTACCTGAGTACTGCCAATATGTAGTGCTGCTATTGTTGGTTCTGTGAAAGGTGCAAACTGTGGATTTAGCTGTTTCTGTACCAAGGTAGTACAAACACAGAAGAGGGCAGCTGGGAAGCTACTTTTATTTGTTGTGTGTTCATTATGCTTAAGTGTTTACTGAAATGAAGCATAACATAGTTGACGGTGTAACTAAGAATTAAAATAGTGAAATTCTGTCCTTAGCTGTTCTCCCTGGCAATGATGCTTGTGCAGACACCTCTAACCCATTTACCAATCTGGGTGAGGTCTCAGTTGACTGGCAGAGATTGCGTCCCTCTTGTACTGCTCCTCATCAGAGAATAAATTAAGCTGAAAATTTGACTCTGCAGACCTCGTGGAAACATAATGTCATGGCTGTAGGTTAGACATTTTGAGTATTTCTTTCAATTAAAAAAAAAACACCCTGAACACCACCACAGTTTACTCTGCTATTTAGACCAGTATATATTTTTGACACTTTTAGTTTTGTTTGTAATTGAAATCAATGTTATTGATTTAACATCAAACTAATGTCATGCAGTAGAGTCATGCCTATGGTCCAGTAGTGTTATGAGCTTCAGCTTTTACTGCTAGGCAGTCACGTGTCATTTATTTATTTCTTGCAAAATGGAAATAGCTCTGAGGACAGAACAAGAGAACTTTTAGATAACGCTGTCAGAATAATGTTGTGCCTTGATGGTCAGGGGGTAGGAGAGGCTGGGTTTGTAGGGAGAGGAGATAGCTTTTAGAAGACCATGTGATGAAGCTGGAAAGAAAAATTAACTTTGTGCCTTGATGGTCAGGGGGTAGGAGAGGCTGGGTTTGTAGGGAGAGGAGAGAGCTTTTAGAAGACCATGTGATGAAGCTGGAAAGAAAAATTAACTTTGGCGCTTGAAATCTCAAACTGATAAAGCTCTAAGCCACAAAGCTTTCCTGGGTTTAGTTTTCACAATTTCAGTTGAGCTCGTAAAAGATTTTATAGGTGATAAGTTCATTATCTCACCCTACAGACTGGGTATCTGGGCATCAGAAAAACTCTGCGTAAGCTCTGTATTTGAGGTTTTTTTTCCTGGTGCAAATGAGTATGAGGGTGGAATGTCCTGTACGTTGTTGAGTTAATTTTGTTCTGCATCTTCTCCCTGCAGAGCGCTGCAGCATTGTGAAGAGTTAATCCAGCGATATAATCGTGCTGAAGACAGTATCTGTCTGTCAGACAATAAGCCTCTCCCTCACCAGAATGTAACCAACCATGTGGGTAAAGCAGTGGAAGACTGTATGAGGGCCATCATTGGTGTCTTGCTCAACCTAACAAATGATAACGGTAAAACAAACCAGAAAAAATTTTGCATATTCTGTGTTAAAGCATGAAGTGACACATTAACGTAAACCCTTTTCTTATACTGATTATGGTTTTTCCCTGTACAGTGCAATAAACTGGTTAGGTGTGGTAGATGCTTGCTGTACAATAATCAGTAATTTGTCTTTGCAAATTGGAAGAATAATTGCTAGTATTAAGTATGAAGATGCGTGCTTTGGCTAAGAGAGTCACGTTTGTCTTTTTGTTTTGTCTAAAAGGTTTTTATCAATACGCTGACGATTGTGAAAATGAGTATTTTCAAAACTGAGCCTCTAAACTCTTTCTGTTTACAGAATGGGGTAGTACAAAAACAGGTGAACAAGATGGTCTGATAGGCACAGCTATGAATTGTGTGCTTCAGGTTCCAAAGTTCCTACCTCAAGAACAGAGATTTGACATTCGGGTGCTGGTAAGCTGTTGTGTTTGTCACATTAACATGAAGTGATTTGCCCCCTTCTTGTGCACTTAACTACTCTGGTTCCAAATTGGGGAGCAACCCTAACAGCTTTCATTGACCATATATATACATTTAGTGAGGTACTTAAGGGAGGTTTCTGTAAGGGTTTGGTGGTTTTGAGCTCTAAACATTTTCCCTCTGTTTGGTGGGGAAAAAGCGCACTGCTGGATGAACAAAGAAATTTAGCTAAATAATTCTGTGAATTGTCTAGTTTTCAAATGTCTTTTCAACTTTCGAAATACAGTGGCTGCTATTGTTTGAGATTAAGGCTTTGTCAAATTTACCTCAGCATACGCAAAATGGGCCTGTATGGCCTAAATGGCAACAGTGGAATTGTGCATGTGAAGGCTGTTTCGAGGATATAAACTGCAGGTTGGGCACCTGAATCCCTAATCTGTAAATTAAGTCATATCTTTAGAAATGTTTTCGTCTTCAGAATTGGAAAAATGGAGATTGCTGCATGCAAGTTCTAGTATACAAGGATCTGAGTTTAGCCTCGTGTTTCTTTAAATCCTGATACCTCTGTCTATCAAACTGTTTCATAAAGGTGTGTTAGTAAGTTACGTGTCCTCAGACAGATAAGGCCAAAAGACGACATTTATCTGGATAGATGTTTATCCTTTTTTAATGTGTGTAATCCTTTGACTCTCCAATTCTTGCAGGGATTGGGTCTGTTGATCAATCTAGTAGAATATAGTGCTCGGAATAGGCACTGTCTCGTCAATATGGAAACATCATGTTCTTTTGACTCATTCTGTACGGGAGAAGGAGATGATAGCCTAAAGATAACTGGGCAGATTGATGCTGTTCAGGCTTTAGTGCAGGTAAGACCTGTATTTTTCCTGTAATAGCTACTACCATTTCTCGTTATCAGATTGTCAAGTGGAAGGGAGAACTCGGCAATGAAGACCTGTCAGAATGTTTTTCTGTTTAGTATTTTGACTAATACAGCATAGTGGGGGAAGAGGGGTGCCCCTCACTACCGTGACTTTTTCAGTACTCTGTTATACAAACAGCTTTCCTAGTAAAAGACAGTGGTGTCATTATTACAGAAAGGCTGCTCTCATGCTCCAGAAAGCTTTCTTGTTCGTATACAGTTTATTTGTAGTTTTTCTGTGCCTAAACAGGTTACTACTAGTTTTGTTTTAAATGAGCTGTAAAAACTGTAAGCTACTCTTGTCTTACACACTTTGCTTACACAGATTTTTTTTTTTAAGTACTATCATTATGGGAGTTTGCGACTTCAGAAAAAAATAATCTTGCTTTATGAGAACAGTGAAATATGGATGTAATGAATATGGATGTGAAACAGCATCCGTAAATGTTCTATTGACTAACGTTAAAAAAAGAAAACCACCAATAATTTTGGTGAATGACTTCCACTGTGTAAACTAAAATAAAAGAATCAAAAGGATTTTAAAGTACAGCCTTTTTATTTCAATTGAGATAATTTTTAGGACACTTTTAGCAGTTCCTCTGTTTAACTATGTGAAATAACTGTCCAGCAGACAACAAAAAAATCAACAACAAAAACAATAGTATTAAAGATCTTAATATGCAGCTCTGCAAAGCAGTATTTAAAACTGGTGGTTGTGTGGTTTGGGAAATAGTTCGCAAGATATAAGTGCACAACATGAGATTGCTGGTTCAGTTACATCCTTGATAAGTCATTTTAAATTGCCTTTTCAAATTTTGTTTTTTTACCTGTCGAAGGAAAAGCTAAGAGAGGAACGAGGGAATAGCTAGCATGAAAAGAAAATGAGGATTGATAGAGAACAAAAACAGACAGGAAAATATGGCAACTTTTAGTCTTCAAGCTGCATCTGAAAGAAAACGTTTAAAGGTTTACGATGCCCAAGAGGAGCCTGCCAACTGGTTCAGCATGGGCGAGGGAGGGAGGCCTTTTCTGTAGCGCACAGCATTAGTGTTGGGGTAAATTGTATTTTCCTTTGAAGAAGAAAAGGCTATTGTGAAGAAAAGTATTGAAGACTAACTGTATTAAGGGGTAACTTGTGAAGGGGAAATAAACTTGCAAGCATGAATTCAATGTGTTTAGGATTTAATGTATAATGTAAATTCTCCTGAAATTTTCCCTGTTAGCTCTTTCTTGAGCGTGAGCGAGCGGCGCAGCTGGCCGAGAGCCAGACAGACGAATTGATTAAAGAAGCTCCTACTGCTCAGCATGACAAGAGCGGGGAATGGCAGGAGACAAGTGGGGAGATACAGTGGGTCTCCACCGAAAAGCCAGATAGTACTGAAGAGAAAGACAAAAAGGAAGAAGATGATGAAGAACTTGATCTCAATAAAGGTACGTTGTCTGGCTGCGATAAGCTGAGGAAAGCTAAAGCACTCTGTGATTGCATAAATTCCCACGTTGTCCTCTGCTTCCTAACTACGTTGCGGGCTCCTGGGCTGAGATTTCCTTGGCATGTCCCCCAGGTGAAACTGGTACAGATCGTAAGTAGGAGCAGTTCAGAGCTGAAGCATCAGAAGTGGAAGAAGTTAGGCTACTCTGTATTTTCTTAATAGTATCTTCTGTCAGTTCCTTCCTGAAAAAAAAAAAAAAAAAAGAAAAACCACAAATGAAAAACCCTAGACCTTTTTAGGGGCATTCTGTGTAAGCAATACTCTGGAAGGGATGGCTTTTAGGCCTGTATCTTGTTCTGCTGAAACAGTCCTTGAAAGTTACCTCCCTTAATTTGTTTTCCAGGGTATCACAACCTGTTCTTGTTTCATTCTACTTTGTCCCTCCCCTCCCTATTTGCACATATGCTTCTTCTGGCCCCAAGTTCTTTGTGTCCCAGTTGTTCTCCCTCCATTGGTGGTACCTTGGGTACCTGTGTAATGCCTTGCTGTGCTGCATCCTTGGTAGTTTGTTCCAGGAATCAGAGTGTCTCTAAGCTGAGCTATGTAGTTTGTCCCTGGAAAATGTATCAGGTCTGAAACATCGGTCCTTTTTGTTTAATTTTCAAATAGTAGGTGCAGTATATTACTTTCTCCAACCTTGCTTTATATCCTTCCTCCTGTTTGTAGCTCCGTCAGCTGGTGTCTGTGGCTATTTGTGGTTTGCCCAAAAATGCCAAGTCATTAGCAAAAAGTGCTATATCTATTATCCTTAATACAATAAACTTCTTTTGGTGGAAGTCTTACTGGCTTATAGTATCAAATGAAACATCAATATTTGTGTTTTGGTGTGTTAAGCATACAGTTTGCACATTAAAATAGAAATTAAATACTATACAAAGTAATGAGTTGAAAGTGAATCGGCACCATTTTTCTGTTCAAGAATGTGCTGCTGAGTTTTAGTAAGTACGGAGCTTCTCTGATTCTTGCCTCTGAAGCCTGAGTCCAAAAAAAGCTCATTTTGTTTGAGAAAAAAAGAATTCTGAGAAGTGATAATGAAAGATTGTATTTGAAGGAGTGAAAGATAGCAGCTATTTTGAGAACACAGTACACCCGGTTGTCTCTCTTCACAGCTCTTCAGCATGCTGGGAAGCACATGGAAGACTGCATCGTGGCCTCGTACACGGCATTGCTTCTAGGCTGTCTCTGCCAAGAGAGTCCAGTAAGGGAATAAGTCAAACTTCCTCTGAAGTCCAATATAACTTTTAGTGACATAATAATTTGCGATATTGAAATGGGTTTGTTACATTGGGGTTCAATGAGAGCTCGTACATTGATGAAGCTGCACTGATGTGTATAGTTTTGTGAAAAGTTGCCAGAGGTATTCCATCCAAAACAAATTTTCTGAACAGCGGTATGTTTATCAAAAACAGTTGGAATTGAATATTTAACCTCTTCCACCTGTCTCCACTTTGCTGTTAGTCTTAGCCAACAAATGAGGTAACTTCGGCAAGGCAAAGGAAGATTGGCTCGCCTGTTGTGTAATTATAAAAGCTTGCTTTGTTTTTTCAGTAGTTTCAGCAAGCAAGTTAACAGACTTATTTATTCTTTTTTTTATCAGTCTGCTTTATCCTTTCCTCCATTGAAATTACATGAACTTGTATGTGTGCGTATTAGCTGAAGGTGATTGCCTCAGATTGGAAATACACGACAGGAAGCTGAAGTTAAAACTGTGGAACTTCATAAACTCTCCTGTCAAATATATGCTCAAATAAAAATGTGGGACCTTTTGACTGGTAGCTGCTGTACAACTTCAGTGTTGGGAGTGATACTGACCAGAAATGAAGTTCAATAATTCTCAGCCCTTAACAATTATAAAGGCAGATTCTCTCTGTCAGGAGAGTAATCTGGTGGGATTTTTAGTTCTTGATCATCTTGTAGGTCCTGAGGAGGTCAGATGGCGGTAGTGATATTTAATTGGGGGGGGTTGGGACACGGACACACAAGAACAGGAAAAGATATTTTAGCAATTGTTGTTGCCTAGAAACATAAACACCATAAACATGAGCATAGCTTTAAAGAGACTGAAATCATAGAGATGACAGCAAAAGCCATCTTAATAATGCTGTGAATATACTTGTCTTACTGAATCTTGCATGCAGAGTAACGCCGTTCTGCATCAGAGGAACATTTCCCAAATTAAAATAGGTTGTTTTATTTCTTAGATCAATGTGACTACTGTGCGGGAGTACTTACCTGAAGGAGACTTCTCGATAATGACTGAAATGCTCAAAAAATTTCTTAGTTTTATGAATCTTACTGTAAGTAATATATCCCTATTTTTAATTGATTTATGTAGATATTCTTGTAGTTGTGTTTCCTGTTAATAGTCAGTTTTTAGAAGGATTTAAAGTTTTTCAGTTGTGTCTTTAGAAGGGCACAGGATGATTTTCTGTGTTTAAATACTGAGCACACATTTGTCTGTCGTTATTTTGGTTGGAAATGGAATGAAGCTACTTTCATTCCATTTGATTGTGACTGGTCAGGAAAATCCAACAGAATCCTCTGCCCGAACCTAATTGCTTTTACTGATGCATCATTCTAAAGACTAAAGTTCTGAAATGAGCGTAGCTCTCAAGTACTTTTACAGAGGTTTTACAAATGCTTGTTTATTACCTCTGTTTTCTGTTATGTTTTCCAGTGTGCTGTTGGAACAACAGGCCAGAAATCTATCTCTAGGGTGATTGAATACTTGGAACACTGCTAGATACTTAACTTCCGCTGCAGGCACTCTGATGCTGGAGCTACCCTTAGACAAAAGAAGACGACATGAAAGAAGTCCTTGAAGGATATTCCAAGAGCATTCATCTGTGTCATTCGTGTTCGGATTTTTAAGGCTACCTGGTCTCTTAACCATGCATTCAGCGTTTTCTAAAAGACAGTTACTACACCAATCTGCAACTATCAAAAATGAGGGGAAAAAGGTTCTGAGGAAAATAAATAAAGAAACCATGCTGTTTATGATGCAGTGCAGTATTTAAATATTTTTTGGCAGGGTTTATCCTCCCTATCTTTTTTCTTGCTTTGTTCGTGACAAGTTCCAAGGGGAAAAACTTGCTGCTGATAGTGCAACTGCTGTTAACTGTTGAGCCACTGTTTCATGCCAGCCAGGTGCAAAGGCAGCTTAGCTACTGAGGTATCAAACAAATGTTCTAATAAAGAAGTTCTGGACAGCAGCACCGCTCCTATTTGAGTTTAATTTGCTCTCGCTTTTTTATTACTAGATTATTCCAAAATCATAAAATATAAATTTTTAAATACTTTTGTGATTTTAACTACTGTCTATATTTAAAAATTTGTTGGAATCCAAAGAGGCGAGGATTGGATAGTTTATTTTTTATACTGTTTTGATTGAAATTAGGTTGTTGAACTATATCTCAGTTCTAAAACTGTCATGGCCCATGTACTGTAGACTGATAGACCATAACATTTTGTAGTTCCAAGAAGCATGCAAACCCATAAACACATGAAGCCATTTGAGGGTACGTTATCCACAAAAGAAATAGTGACTGTAAAAAGTTGTGCCCTGTTTAAAAAAAGAAGGAAAAAATTTTTTTTTAAAAAAAAGATATTCAATCCCAGGGTAGTTTACACTTCTAATAAGCAAAAACTTTGAAATTGCTGTTTTAATTTGTTTCAAGGAAGCACTCGAGATGTATTTTATATTGCTCAATACAAAGAATTTGGATGTTTTAGGGGGAAGAATTTTAAAGAAGCTAAAACACCAATGGGGATTAATGTTTCCAGCTGACATAATCTTTCTATTTCATTCTTCTGTAGTATGACAAAGTTTAAATGCATACAACACAAAGCCTTAAATTGCTGATATAGCGAAGATTTTGTTCAGTCTGAGGTCTAGTCACAGCAAAGCATTGTGTTTGAAGACTGGAGTGGAACAAAGAATCCCAGAAAATACGTGACTTTTCTTAGCAATTTTTTTCTTGCACTCATTATTCAGACCAACAGAATTGGTAATTATTTTTATTAAGCTGGTCTTGAATATTTGCAGACTGTTCTGTGATCTGCTTCATTGACATTTTTAAATACCTGTATAGGTAGTTACATCATGTTATACCGTTGAATTTGTAAAACTTGAAGCCATAAAAATATTAGCTCTGTGTATAATGAGGGGGAAATAACAGGAAATCTAACCTGCTTTTAGATCTTGTGTTATCTCCGTGTATAAAGTAAAGAACTCGTGCTTTTGTATCAGTGCCAGCTGTAAATTTTTTACATACAGTGGCTGCCTTCTATGTCTTCCTATTTTTGATAATGCAGATTGTTGGGAATTCTGTAAGGAAGTAACTGATTAGCGGCAAAAATCCTGTGTTGGTCATACTTTTTTGCATTTTCTCTCATCACCTTCTAAAACTTAGTGTATCAGTGTAACTCAGAAAAGTTTTTGAGGTTGTATTCCCCTTTGTTTAAGCAAAACTCAGTATTGAGAGAGAGATGCTGTAAGTAAATGATCTTTATCAGGAGGAAATTACTGACTATTTTGCCCATCTAGTTTTGTGATTTTAGAGATTTTCATTTATAATGGAATTTCAAATTGATTATATAGTTTTCCGTTGAGAGATTGCAAGAGAAAATAAAATACTGATGTGATGATGGGGGAAAGCAGGGACAACTACCTTTCTTTGTTACACTGGTAATTGTTTGGGAATTGATTTACCTCAGTGTTTAACAGTTTTGTTTTGTTTTTGTTTTTTTTTTTTTAAATGTAACTAATTGTCAAGCACTGACGAATGCAGATTTTTTTTTTTTTGAGGATGGGGGGAGAAATCACCCTGTGAACTGCAGTGCATTTTTGTGTGTTAGACCCTCAAAGAACTCTGCATTAAAGGGTACTTGAGGCCAACTTGCAAATTAAAGTTTTAAAGTAACTTTTTTTCCATTGTAAATATTTGTGTAAATACTCTCAATTGGAAATTAGAACAGTAGAGTACTTTTCTGAATCCAATCCTATTTTTATTTTATACAGTATTTCTCAGCTGTGATCTTTGGAGCAAAAGCCAACGGCAGGAAAAATAGTTTGTACCAGTTTCATGAAGTATGTCTTTGGGTTTTTGTAAATAATTTTAACTCAAATAAAATTGCTACTTTCAATACATATCTTGTCTTTTAACATGTAATAAAACACTCCTCTGAGTGATTGCAGAAAGAAGGCAGTGTCAGGTAAATTGTTATAAAGAAAAAAAATAATAGGAGGAAAAAAATAATAGAGAGGCATCCTGAAGGTAGTGCTCCGTTTTTCACTGGTGTGTTGGGACAACAAAATTCAGTGCGTGGACCTGAGGCTGTGGTCAGTGAAACCAACTAAGGCTTGAAATTTTCTGGAGATGATATGCTCAATCTCTTGATGCATTTTTGGAATTCTCCACACAAGTTACTATTGGTTGTTCAGCTGCGGGGGCACGTAACAACTCTGAAGAGCTGTAGTTAGAACAACAAAAATATGCTAAAGCACAGGGGGGGTGGGGCAGTTCTTATGGTGATCCTTCTCACATTGTGGGGGACGTTACTGGCTTCTTTCCTCAGTGAAAAATGAGAAAATTACCAGAAGTGTTGCTCTGTTTCTCTACTAATATGAATGATACTTTAATTTCAGGATGCGTTTTTTCCCACGGATTTTTTCGTAGTTGATACAACTAGATACAGGTACAATATGCAATAATTTATGGGCTGTAAAGCACATTGAATGTGATGTGTCATCTCTATTGCTGCTTTAACAAGCATCAGCATAATGTAACTTTATTTCTGTGCTGTGAAGGGATCTTACTGGAGTTTGAAATATGGAGCAGTATGTTATTAATACGTGGCGCTGTAGGAGGTAAATACAGCTTTATGTAAGCAAATGGTTAAAAAAAAACCCCATGACATCTTTTAAAAGTATTTCCTGTTGGTTATTTTGTTGGTAGATACGTAATGGAAACATTATGTGTGGATGCTTTGAGATGATGGCAACACTTTTACAGATTGACAGGACAATTGTGAAGCTTCTGTGGAAGATTTGGGAGTCGCAGCCTTTCACAAAGATTATTTTTGCACAATAACTAAGTGATCTGGCATGGTCTGTATAGCACTGATTTTTCAGGCACTTCCTGGACAAGCAGGTAGTAGTGCTGCGGGCGGTTTCTGCAGCTGGCCTAGTGGAGTTGGTTTTGTGCCGTCAGCAGATGGAGTCTCTCCGAGCTGAAGACCGCATAGCGGTCACACAGGTATAAAAGCGTTCTAACAGGAGTTCTTGCTTTCAACCATTTTTTTCAGGCTCAGGTACAGCACTGAATTGACAAAGATGTTTTTGGTGTCAGGTGCACTAGCGAGTATTCTGTCTTCCCTCATTTTTCTTTTCTGGACATCAGTAATTCCTCCTTCGAGGAAGCAGAAGTCAAAGCATACTGAGTTAGCTGGGGCTATTATCAGGCGAGCCCACATGGCTTTCTCAGTAAACTGGTTTTTTTTTTTGTTTTTTTTTTCCTGGATCTGTTATGTTCCTTGTTTAAACAGCAAGGAAAACAAAAATTTGTATTTGAGTTCAAAAGGTAAAGAGGACTTAAGTAGCTGCCATTCTTCTGCATAAAGCTGTTCCTTATAGGATGGCTCGTTAGTTGGATTTTTGAAGATAATGAGATTAGAATTTGCCCTGAATCCTGCTGTTTCCAAAACCAGGCCAATGTAATTCTTGATGCTGCTGCTGCTTCTCCTCCTCTGCAATAAGTTATTTCATCTTTGGATGAAGGACTCTACTGGATTCCCTTAGCTGAGTGGAACAGAAGCCATTCATACGTACTCTTTTTCTACCTGCTCTAAAGGTCCCCTGTCTAAGGTGGTGTAATTTATTGACATTTGCAGCATCAGTAGGTGCGGATAGTCTTACTGTAAATAAAAGTGAAACCATTGTAAATAATGCAGCTGCTTGAAGTCCTTGTCCAAGGGTAGATTGACTTACCAATGCCTCAAGGATCTTTATTCCAACTGTGAGAAGTGAACTTAATTTGCAGCTAAAGGTTAAGCATCGGGTTGCCGTGTGTGGTGTGATACGTCTGTGTGTGAGAACAGGCACTCTGGCGATGCAGAGGGTGTTGTGAGGAGCCCTGGAAAAAGCAGTCCTCGCTGGGAGGAGAGGGAGCTACGCTAGAGACTGCCTGCAGCTGGAAGGACAGACGTTCATACCTTCACCTGCTGGCTTCCAAACTGTAGCTTGAAGTCACCTGACCCCCAGCTTTTGCCACTACGCGTCGAGCTTCCATTTCATCAGCTTAGAGGAGTGAAGGCCAATGAATTTCTTGAGATGTGTGGAAAGCTAGGTTACTAAATAATAAAACCAGTTGTTCAGGCAGTAGTACATATTTCTGTTACTCCAGTGGTGCAGATTCAAAATTCGGATCTGTCTTATCTCATCGAAGGTTATTTAGAGAAAGGTTTGTTGTTGGGTACATACGAATAGTCAAGTAAACTTTTGGAAGGTAAAATTAGGTGATATAGAAAAGAGGACTCCCTTTGGAGTAAAGGAAAGAGTAACAGGAATTTTATTTAGATTTACTGTGTAGCATGGGAATTCTTTGTTTCCTGTATCACCACAGAAAACTTAGTTGTGTCTCTGCATTTAATTTTTTACATGTGGGGAGGAAGGGCATTAACCTGGAGCGTGGAGTGGATGAAATGACTTTCATTCCACCTGTAAAGCTGACCCTGTGGTGATGTCCTAAGAACTACAGTTCAGTGTTGCTCAGATGAGGGAGTGATAGTAGTTCCTGTGAGTCTGTTGCTCTTTTCCCTGAACTTTCTAGCTCTGTCATTTTACCCTCTTAAGAGGATTAAATGTGTTCTTACCACTGAAAATAAGGAATAACTGAAAACAATGTTCTACCAGGAGAAGGATTTGAGTCAAAGTTGCACCAAAGAGTTTAATAGTGGAGGTGAAGATTTACCACCTGGATAAATGAATCTGTTAAAGACCCAAACCAGACTTCCTCAACAGGTTGTTAACTTGCAGTGTTTTTCAGATTCACCTGTGTTTAATCAATAGAAACCAAAACTTGAACTAGCCTGGTTGATAGGAGAAGGATGTGTGAATGTGGCTGTTGTACCTGTCCTAGTGGCAGTTTCTGCTGCTTGGGGTTTTTTCTACATTACAGTGTTCTACTTGCTGGAAAGCAAACCTTGTTGAAAAATACGTGGGAATGTATGTATGGATGTGTGCACACACACATATAAATCTATAGACATTTTGTTTCTCTGCTGTTGCCAGTCCCTAATGCATGAAAATGAAGGTGAAGGGCATTGCTGCAGACGTTTGAATGAGGAAGGAAAAAAAGGAGTTGGTTTGCATCAAACAAGAGCATTCGGGAGCTGAGCTCACACCTCACTGCCTCTGGGAACCATCCCAAAGCTGTGAGACTTCGGGTTTTTTCATGGATGTGCAGCTGGCCTCTTATCCCAAACCGTGTGGCTCTTGAAAGTGTTTTTGGGGCAAAAAGTTTTACAGGCTCCAGCCTATGTTGTTTTCTGATCTGCTGTTTAATTTATAGTCTCTGTTTGAATGGAATTCAAGGACAAACCATGAGGAAAACTTGCAGTAAAATCAGACTTTTGCAGCAGCTTTTACCCTGAGGCATGAGTTTAGGTTCAGAAGTTTGATATCCAGGTTACTGAGCCTCAAAAAGGAGTTCAGTAATGTCTTGTATAAACTGCTGTGTGACATCCGGTGTCATTTTGCTGGCTCCTATTTTGAGTTTTTGTCTTCATTCAGCAAGGAATCTTAAGGCAAAGCAAGCTTATCCAAATTAAAAACGCCATTGTGTTTGTTGAGGTTAAGGTGCTATAATGATATTTTACTTTAGCAGCAGAAATGAAGCATTGTACATTAAACAGAAGTGGTGCAATTATTGTTTGTAGTCGTCTTTGCCCTAACTATTTTTAGAACCTGGCAATAAACTTTTAATCAGAAAAATTTAATCTTCCTAATAGAAAAATCCAGTTGGAATTTGTGTGCAGAGTATATTCATGTGTATCATACATCCAGTTTTAAAATGGAGCTTCATCTTGCAAAGCAACATGTTTTTATTTGTGATACCTTAGATTACAATGAGATTCTTGTTGAGGATTTTTGCAAGAACATATCTGTAGCTCTTTTATCCTGGGCAGTCATTAAATTTCCTCCTTCCTTATTTGGTGCAGGTTATAATGGTTCTTCCAGTATCTTTTCAAATGTGAGACAAAACGAAGTATCATAGGGGACTTCAAATGTCATTTATGTATTTCTGTAGAACATCAGTTAAAATTGCTGGGACAAACCAGTACTCTAGAGTAACATGCTAGTTTATACATCCAGTCTAAGGCTATAATAATAATAATAATTAAAAACTTGCTGTTGAGAGAACTAAATCAGTTTTTATGTTCCTCACAATAAGACATAAATACATGACTATCCTAGTGTTGTCATGCAGTGTGAAGAGGTTTATACAAAGATGAAATATACTGCAACTGTAATTATATTTAACACTCATGAGCTGCATTCAGAAGTTTTCAGGAGAGCTGGTTTGTGCTGTTTGATTGACATACGTAATGTACCTTCAGCTTTTTTAAATCTTAGGAAAAACACTAAGAATGTGCTTTGGTTTTGAACTTTGCTATCTGGGACCAAGTGCAGTGGGTCTTGAACCACAGCTGTCTATACAATCGGACCCCTCTCCGAGGGTTTTCACTGGACACTGTTTTCAAAATGCTGAATTCAGAGCCTGACGCTGTTAAACTTCGTCTGTCCTGCTTTATGCCAATGTTCTTTAATGCTGAGCTCAGTCTATACACCTTTTTCTGGGAGAGCCCCTCAGCAAATGCCCAGTACGTGCCTAGGTCTCGGCAAGAGAATGTCCTAGGTCAGTGTGAGCCTGTGGTCAGACCTAGAGGAGGCTGGCTCAGGGACGCCCACGTGGCCAAGCCGACGCACTTGAAATCCACTGAGCGCAGGAGCGTGACGCCAGATACGCCTGAAGAAGTTGGCGCTTTTAAAGGGATTTTGCTGAGGTTACTAGAAGTGGCTGTCTCGGGGCTCTGGCCCAGGAGCTCAGCAGTTCGCAAAGGAAAAGTAAAAGGTGAAGTGGGGGAGGGTACCTGCTCAGGCTGTTGCTGCTGAACACCAGGCTTTGCTGGTGCTGGAGTCCCACTGTGCGTTTCCTGGGCCCCAGTTCAAAACCCACCTGGTTGCTGAGCCCTTGCTAGCATCATTCCAGAGAGAGGAGTGCGCGGTGCCATTGGAATGTACTTTCTTTCCTGGATCTACAAAAAGTCATTGCCCTAAGATACTGGAAATGATATAACCAAAAGACCCGAAGGAGTTCTGTGAACCCAGATTTCAATAACTACGTGAGTGAGATTCTGCTTAGACTTTGTGAGCATGTGGCTTTACTTCCCAAACAGTACGTGTGCCCTTAGAGAGGTGGAGATCATCTCCCTCTCAGACAAGATTTTAGGCATATGTAAGACAAGGATATCCAAGAGAGCAGGATTGTTCTGCACAGCCTTAGTCATAGTCTTCATTGATGATGTTTCCTCAACACCGATGAATGTCAGATTATTTCAGGACCATGTGAAATTGTTGATGTCCTGGAGATTAAATAGTTCTGGAGGTTCAGACTTAGGAAAGAAGATAATAGTTGTTAGCAGGCTAGTGCTGAAACTTGTCATCCAGCTGTGACCAGTGGTGGGGACAGAGAATATCCTTAGTTAACAAGCTTTCCCTGGAGATGAAATCCGAGACGGAGAGGTCTGACAGGGTGAGGAAGATCCATCGTGCAAGTCAGGACATACAGAAGCTGGACTGACATCTGGGCCTGGCGTGTAGTTGCACAGCACGCCCTGTTCTGAAGTGTCAAATATTCCCTGTAAGAGCAAGGGGCCACTAGGGCTTTGAAGGGCTCCAAATGGGCTAGCGATTGGCCTACAAGTGCTGTTCGCTTCTAAGATGAGATTCCAGTAGTACCGGATGCCGCCTAGGATTATGGGTGAAAATCTCCCACCACAGATCAAAACATGCCACCTACAACCACTTGCCACAAAGACTCGATACGCTACTGCACCATAAGCAACTTGGCTGCAGCATGAGAGCTTACTGAGATACAGCTGAGGTCAGTATTCTGCCTGAAGTTTGTTGGTGCACAGTGTAACGTCTGCAGAAGTGGTGGCAGGCTGCAGAACTGCAGTGGCACTGGCCTGCCAGGTGCTTCCCTCGGAAGCTGCCTTGCTCTCTTCCACTGAATGCTGTAATACACAGCTAAGAAATCTCTTTACATCGTCCCCTCTGCCTCTTCCCCCATCTGTTTTGAATATTGCCACCGAAATAGGATTTTACAAAAAAAAAAAAGTCCTTGCTGGGCAGAAGTACCTGAGAGTTTGCACCAGGAAGAAACTTTTATTCTATTCTTGTTCTAGGGGGAAATAAAAAAATCGTCATGATGTACTGAAAAGACTCTTCTAAAATGACGACAGCTTCAGAATGCTGAGGTTTGCTTCCACCAGTCTAAGTGGACCTGGCTGCTTCATGGCACTTGGGTTATGGCCTGGCTTTCCAGTGGCAGTTCCACAGAAATACTAAGCAGACATGAAGTTGTCAATCCTGAATTTTCACATGACAGTAAGCACCAGCACCGACTGCTCTGCAGAGTATCACGCAGTAGTAGTAGAAAATAGGAGGTGATTTACTCAAAAGTGAACTCAGCAGCCATCATGTCCAGTTGTAAGAATAGGTATTTACTGGGGTGTAACTCTGGTTGTTCAAGATGCTGTGAAAGGTGTGAAACCCACGATCTCTTGCTCTCAATGTTTCAGAATAACCGTTATCATAAATATCAAACTGCAAGAGAACAAGAGGAAGATTACAGCTCTTTTTACTCTTGTAAGGAGAGAACAAGGCTGCCCAGGAACATTCCCAATCCAGCTTTGAGTACAGCTTGCCAAGACAAGCTCCTCAAGATCCCGAGCTCAAGAGCGACAAGTATTCCTCTAACAGGTTTCATGCCGACTCCTTTGTCTCTGTAGAAGTACAGTAACTGTTGGAGGCAGTTGTGAGTCTGCCTCCTCTCATCTCCCTGGTAGCTGGCAACAGCCTTGAGAAATTCTCTTGCTGAGTTTCTGTGGCTCTCCAGAGCACTTGAAGGGTTGTTGAAGTATGGCTGAAGTCCTGTCTTGGCGATGCTCTCCCCTGTGACGGTGGGGGAGACCTGAGACCTGCTCTGCCACACGTGTATGAGCAAAGGAGGTAAGCATGTGCGCACTTGGCTCCAGAATGCCTCATTTCTGCAAGGAGCTCTGCAAACGCACCTGGAGCCTTAGGTGGGGGACACAGCGCAGGGAGAGCAGAGGAGTTCACTGCTCCTCAGAAGCTGTCCTACTGGTTTATGCTGTCCCAGTCACGCTGGCTGGGAACTGCTTGTGTTCCTGCGTAACAGGTACTGCACTCTGGGCAGACTGCAGAAGTGTTCAAAGCAGATGATCTGAACATGGAGATCGTTTGTAATAATGTGGCATTTGGGATGGTAATATGAGGTTTTATGAAATGCAAGTGAAAATAAGGTGTTAAATTATATCCTGCACAGGGTTAAATGGATTGTAAAACATGAGAAAAGGCACCACACCTTCTGGAGTTCACGGATGACTTTATGATAGAGATCGTGCGCGAATGTAGGATGTCTTTAGTTAGCTTCCTTGCAGCACTTTAACTAAATAGACGTCACGGCCAGTGTACTGGCAGACACACAGAGCTCTGAGTCTCTTACTGTTCGTCACAATTTGCAAAGGATTTGAAGACAGAGAGCATATTGATTAAAAATAGACTTCTTGGAAACTTGGTGGAGGGAAAAGTGTCAAGGAGGTGCTGGTGTCAAAGCATGAACTGTGTAGGAATGACAAAGGCTGATTTTCAATGACTGTCAGGCCCAGCCGGTGTGGACCGAGAGCCCTAAAGCAACTCAGCAAATGGCTGTGGTTTATAACATGTCACTTACAGTTGGAACTGGAGGAAAGACTGTGACCACAAGCTTTCAAAAGAGCTCCAGAAATAACCTGACTAACCACAGGCTAGCGAGCTTAACTTCATTCCAAAAGAAATTGCTGGAAGTTATACACTATAATAAAGCAGGGGCTGCTGATGAGATACTTGGCTAAATATTGGGGTATCCTGCTTTTGGTTAAAACAGAACTGATTCTCTTTTAGTGAATCTTCCTTTCAGCTAACTTCTAAGTAACTGCGTTTTTCTGAAGGTGGCTGCATATTCTACAGCAGAACCAGCTGCTGTACTATTAAGAGAAACTGTAAGTGAGGATTGCTCTTAAAACCCCTAAAGAGCTCGTAAGTAAGCAGACAGGCGTGACACAGTTAATATTAAACCGTGCCAGTACTCGTTGAAAGGAACTTGGGACATCACGTATCCCAGACTTGTGCTTGGAGTGAGACGGGTGACCAAGCTAGTTCAGGTCAAGCCCAGTCCTGAAAACCTCTAAGGATGGAGATTTCACAGCCTCTTTAAGTAATCCACACCAGTGCTGTACTACTCTCCTAGTGGAAAATAGTAAGGTGTACACCTTACTGGTCAAATAACTTGATTTTTAGATTTTTTTTTTTTATTGAATTCTCCTAGAGACCCTAAGCTACATGCAGAGAGAAAAGTCCTTTATTGGACTGATAACCTTCAATCCAAAGGCTTAAAAGAGAAGAGCTGAGCAGAAATAACAATCCCATCCCTGCAGAAAAGGACGACTGCTGCGTTACCAAGGGACGTGGGCTGAGTGCTGCGCTGTCGCATGGATTCAGGAATGACTTGGCAAGGGGCGTGTGGTGGGTGGGAAGGGTGATCGCCTGTAGGTGTTTGGCAGTTTGCAAGTATTTGGTTATTCATGACAGTCAAATGCAAAGCGGAATGCAAAGAGCTGCACAGGCTCTGATGATTGACAGCATGATGAAAAGCCCAATGAAATGCATATGAGGAAAAATAACTCTATACCTACACCAAGTAAGACTACTAATTAACTATTGCTGTTGTCTCACAATGCAACCAGAGGGAAAAAAAGGTCAATTTCAGCAGAGGACAGAAAGACAATTCTAACATTAGGCCTTATTAGGAAACAAATAGAAGAAAATGGGAACCATCTTCATATCACAGGATGTATCCATGATTTTGCCTTGTTTTGAACATGGCATGGATTTTGGGAGATAGCAAGACCGAGGCAGATACAAAATCCAGCCTCTTCAAAATCCAGCTTCTTTATCTTCCTTTCTTCCACTTTATACCCTGAATCACCAGCAATATGGGATAGCAAGAAGAGGTTAAATAGCCCAGAATTCTTCAGCTTGAAGAAGAAATAATGACTGGACGTATATGACTGGCTAATAAAAAACTCAAAGTATGATGTGGAAAGTGTAAATAGCAAATGACTGTTTCTCCCAGGGCTCTCCTTTGTTCTTACAACAGGGAGCCCAGTACAATTACCAGGTAACAGAATTTAAAAGAAGAAAAAGTAAGTGCATTTTAACACAGCACAGAATTAAACTGTGAAACGTGCCGCCTCACGATACTGGGAACTGTTTGCTCTGAACGTTTTGCTACGAAGCGTTAGCCTTTGCATACCAGGCAGCTAAAATTCGTAGCAATGCATGAGGGAGTAGTGGCAATTGGTCTGCCCTTTCCAGTTTTGCGTCAGTCCCCCCACTCCTTACTGCCCTGTGGCAACAGACTGCGTACCTGCAGCAGGAGCAGCTTTACTAGGAGCCTAATTCTCAGCTACCCAGCAGTGCCCCAGACACCACTGTGCTTCAGGATTATCGGGGTTTAGAGAGCCGTGTCCCTGGCTGGCAATCCTAGAGTGGCAGATTGGCCAGGCTCTGGCTCCCTGTGGGGCTGGGAGAGGGTTTCCACCACCCCCGCCAAAGCACTCTCCTTCCTACGGAAGGGTTTCCTTGCATCTGCTTGGACAGTGACATGGGTCTATTCCTCTTTCTACCATACTTCTGGTCTGTATTTTCCAGAGCTTATCATATACCCATTTATCTCCTTCCTGCCTCTCTTCTAATTTCCCTTCACTTCCCTGCTTTCTCCCAGCCTCCACATGCCTACCACCCCCCCCTATAAATAATTTGTATTAAAAACAGTTTGAGTCCCGTCTGCATAATCTGCTACCCTCAGATTGCATTTCCAAAAATACTAAACAAATACCGTGTCCAGACAGCCATGCCATGGCAGCAGAGCTTGCTCACATTTTGGCCCTGGGTAGAGTTCCAGCCTCTGATGGTTGGAGATGGCTTCAGCTCAGTTGTCATACGTATCCCCTCGAGCTGTTCAGGTCACATGAAACCAGGCTGGCGAGAAACCTCCTTACCCGGCCTTTCTGCTGCTGACTGCTTGGCACATCACACATGCCTTTCAGGGGAGCTCAGCTCTTTCTTTAATGCTGATCTCCCGGCGGCTTCCTCAGAGTGCCAGGGAGGGAGCTGTCGGATGGATGTCCAGCCGCGCAGAGCAGTGAGGGGGCAGCTGGAGCGCCCCGCGAAACGCGGGGCTCGGGGATGTCTGGATGCTGAGAACGGCAGCTTGTACGCCCGTGAAGCGGCAACGCTGAGCTCAGCCCCTGCGCTGTCGCACACTGCTTGTTCCCAGTCCACCCAAGGATGCGTGAGCGTTTTAGTGTAGTTAGCAAAGTCAGACTTTAAACAGGATTCCCTAAACTTAATTGCATATGGAAGTGACAGAAATTCAAGGAGCAGCCGGCAGCGAAGTACACTGCTCTGCTGTAAGCCCAGCTCGGTGTTAATTATTAAGGAGGGTTATTTTTAGTCAGCATTTGCAATAGATTCCATACGTCTGAAACCTTGTTCCCGTGAAAGTTCATCACAAAGTGAAGTATTTAATTATAACCTTTATTTTAAATTTGTTACTGCAATTAGTAGAAATGTTTGTAAAAACCTGTTTGATTCCTTTCCTGCCCCCTCCCTGCTGGAAGGCTAAATGATTGTATGAGTTTTAGCCAGGCTTTCTAACATCACAGAGTGCCAGGTCTGCCCAGGATATAAATATAAATCCACAGAAGAGGGGAGGCAGGAAAAGTTGGTTTACAAGAATGCAGAGATTCTTTCAAAGAAATACATAAATGTCCTAAGTTAATTTCAACAAATAGTCTGCTATTCTGAGAATAAGAAATGTGTACTTAGTAAAAAAAAGCAAATAAAAAAAATACTTGCAACACTTGCAATCTTAACAAAAAAAAATAATCCTTAAACAGTTGGCAGCTCTTAGTATCATTTGCCTAAATTCATAGACTAATTTACATTTAAGAGTACATTACCATGACAACTTTCGAATCTTGCTAAATTATCTTCTTACTACTGAAATTTTTTTTTGCTGCACTTTTTTCAAGAAAAGTGATCTGTAGTCTGGAACCTCCTCCACACACAAGGACCTTCATCCTGCATCTCTAACTCTGGAGTGCACTTCGAGCACTGCTGCGACAATGTGGATTAGGCTTAAAGCATGTTGCCTGCAAAATTTTGTTAATGAAGAAAGAGGAAACACAGCATATATGGAAAGCCAAGAATCTATTGTCAGTATAACCAAAATCTTAAGTCTAATCTAAGAATCATTATTAGTCCAGAGCTAATTATTACAGCAAAATAAAAAACACTTCTCTACAGAAAGAGTTGCAATAATAATGAAAATAACAATACAGTTGAATCTGTTCTACTCACCTTCCTAGCTTCTTCCCCCTTCCCTGGTGTTGCGCTCACCCTGCCACTGCTTCTTGGGATCTTCAGGTTGGTGGCTTCAGTCCGGTGGTAGGGGTGCTAAGGCTGGTCACCAGTACATGCGGTCTTCTGCTGGGAGTAACCCAATGTTGATGGTTGCATCTTTCTCGCTCCAGGATCCACATGAGGTCTCTTTTGTGTTTGCCAACAGGCTTTCACACCTTGCTGTTTCATCACGGTTTGCAGCTCCACATAATATCCAAATTTACCGTATATGGTGTATCTTGCATACACTAGAAACTTGTTCTTTGTTCTGATATCCATAAAAAGGTGATTTTGTCCAACTCTAGGTCTGTATTTCTTTTTAATGGAAAATAATTGTTAATTTGTTTACAGCTGTGGGGTCTTCAGTGGGAAGGCTGTGCCTCATCGTTTGTCACCTTGTGCCAGTACTCCTCCCCACAGCATCCTATGTCTCCACCTCTCAAGGCCTCTGCTGTCATCCCAGGACTGAATTTCTCCACGCTCCATCGTTACATTGGTTGTATGTATCTTGTTCTGCACAGAACAACTTCTCGTGACTCCTGTCTGTACACAGCTAGTGTGGTACCATACAAGGATAAGCAGAAGTAAAACCAAATTGTCTATAACCACCTGGCCAGAAGAAAAAATGCTGTTACAGCAAAGCCAAGCTAAAAGAAAACTTGTAAGCAGGTCAGCAAATGCTCAGCTGAGGCATGACTCTGTGCTGAGGCCCTGCAAACTCAATGCAAAGCACTTGGCCTGTTACTGGCAGTGGCAACGTCTGACGCAGGGCTTCAAGCAGGCAACTGTCGCATCAGCGACGCAGCAAGTAACGCTGCTGTGTTACATTCCAGCTGCGGTCACGACAGTGCTTGCCCTGCTGACAAAAACAAGGCTGTACAGGTGCAGAGCAGCAACATCTGGGATCTTCAGTTACTGCTCATACAATAACAGAACCCAGCCTGGCGTTAAGGTCTCGCTCCAAGTTGACTGGGCAGATGCTTGAGTGGAAAAATAGCTTACTGGTGAGATCAGCCTGTTCAATCCAGGGAAGTGAGAAGAGTGGCTCGCTATTAAAATAGAAGGCAAAATGAGGCAATTCTTCTGCCTGTCAAATAACTGGGTAAATCTTCTCAGAGTCTTTGCTCCGCGTGCTTTGTTAGATTTTGTTACCTCTGTCCCATGAGAGTAAAAAATTCTTGGCAGAGGAAATGCTTCTTTCACAACTACCAGGTGCCAAGCTTTTAAAAATTAATACCACGTAGAGAACACACTTTGCTTTTATAAAAAGGCCGTTGAAACAGACCAAGTTTCAGACAGATTTTAAGCGCGACTTGGCCTGTTTTCAGGAACGGCACCTGGTTTTCCCTGGAAGCACGATGGGGCTGGGTCTCTCTTGGTAGCCGCAGCTGAGCCTGTTCCCTGTGGGTGGGGAAGGGAAGCCGTGGTGGCCAGGCTGTCTCTAAGCCGTGGTGGCTGGGGTGTCTCCGGGCAGGAGGGCGCGAGGCGCAGCATGGCAGCAGGTCGGTGGTGGCCTGTGCATGGCCAGAGGCCTCTCCAGTGACTGCCACTGAGCGCGTCCTTTGGAGCTCCCCACCCTGCCGCGCTCCAGAAAGTTCATCCAACTCAACGAAAGGCAGGCTCTGTCAGTTAAAACTTCACTAAACCTGCAGAATGGATGCTAAGCCCCGTGCTTCAGTTTAATTCACAGATGGGATGGAGTAAAGCACTTGCCAGCTCTCCCTGACCCCAGTCCCCACAGGCTGGCTGTGATCACCCACGGGTTGTGAGCTTAAATGTCTCTGCGGCTGGGTGAGCGGCCTCCGCTCCCCTCAGCGTGGCGGCCATTTGCTGCGCCCGCCCGCGTGCCCTCAGCCCCTGCTACGCCACGCCCGCCAGCTCTGCTGCCCCTGCTCCTCAGGGAGGGGTGGAAGGGGCCGCGGCGAATTCGTTCAATTGGTTTGAGGTAATTTCTCGCTGCTGCTGCCCCGCGGCCACAGCACGGCAGCGAGAGTTGGGGCCGTGCTGCCCGGGGAGGCTGGTGGCCAGCCCTGCGCCATGGCAGTGCACGAGTCCCGCCAACAGCCCTCAGGGCTGTGCCCACAGCCCGGCACGGGCCGGCTGCTCCCCGGCGGCAGTGGGAGCTGGAGGTTTCCGGAAGGTTCCTCAGGCAGGTGAGCGGGCAGGGCCCTCGCTGGCTGGTGGTTTCTTGCCCTGGGGTTGGGGAGAGGTGACAGCCCTGCGACTTCGTGCCGCCATGCTTGTGCACCCTGAGGAGGGCCTGCCGTCAGCCCTGGGTGCCAGTCTCACCCCTTGCCCTCAAAGGCTTAAAAACCCCTAGGTGTTCCACTGCTTTGCTTTGCTTTTAGTAACCACCAGAGGGAGAAATGCTGAGATTTTGCCTTTGTGACCACAGAAGTGAGGCATTAAATTCTGTAAAGGTCAGTGGTCAAATTCTGCAGGTGAAGACGGCGTTTTCTCTCACAAGCTGTCGAGATAGCCGCGCCTCTGCTGCTCCCCAGGGCTGTGGCTGAGGCGTACTAGCCACAGCCACTTGTGAACGTCCTGTGGAAACATTTTTCCACGTGGAAAAATAGTGAATTGTTGAAGTTGAAACTGTAGGAAAAGAATTGTGAATTCTACATTTTCTGATGTGAAGGAAAAAAATGAATTAATTCAAATATAGTTGCTGTATTCAGTTTTACTAATATTTACAGGAAAATATTTATTTAATTTACTCTTCAGTTTGGAAATTTACATTCTCCTTTTTCTTTAGGAGACCAGACAAAATGAGTAAAACATGTTTCTAAACGTTAACATCCACGTTGCGAAGGTGTGTTGTGTCTCCTCCGCCCCAGAGGGAGACTATGGTCCTCCATGCTGCTGCGCCACGCGTCTCCCTCCAACCCTCCCTCCCGAGCCTTTACCTCCCCCGTGGAAGCAGTGTTTGATGCCACACAGTTTACTTCTCCCCACCGTGCACTACACAGTCCTTTCATCCCCGTCGCTGTCCTGTACGCCAGCTCATGATCGGCTTTCATTCTGTGCAAAGCCTGAGGCTTACACATGTGCAGGAGTAGCCCGTGGTAGGACCAGTATGGCTGTGGAAAAGCTGTGTGTGGAAAGTTAAGCTGTATGGTGGAAATTGCTGTAACTTATAAATGACGCTGATGTGAATTTTGAGTCACAGATGTTGAATATTCATATTTATGCAGAGATTAGCCAAGAACTTGCGTGGTCTTTTTGGGCATAACTGGCTGCCCATAGCAGATAGGTATGAAAGCTACTCAGTGTCAGATGTTACTTGGGAGCTTCCCAGCATGCAGATCCATGCTTATTGACATGATCCATTCAATTGCAGTTACTTCAATATCAAACGTTATTGTTCCTGAGAATTCTGTGTCAAAGGAGGTAAGCATCAGACTGCAAACTGAGCATGAAATAGACCCTGGGCCCAAGGGATGAACCAAGGCTGAGCAAGGCACATTCTTCACATCCATGAAAAGATAACAATAAAAAGAAGGTTAAAATGTTACTGTTTGGGCCTTTAAAAAAGATTCTTGATTGCATGTGTGCAAATGAAATGATGGGGTACTCAAAAAAAAAACCACAAAACAAGCCCAATTACTAAGTAGCTTTGACTAGTGATCAGCATGCTTATATCATTAAAGGTCTTTGCATAAAACAGAAAGTGGCCTAACTTTGCACTGCAGGAACCAAGGAGGTGATGGCTGGAGCTCAAGCCATTAATAATTAAGAAGCAGGAGATAGAAGATACTACCTGAGAAGCAAATGTGCTGTGTAATGTAGAAGTGACTGCTGAAGTGCACGCACACTGAAGATGTGACTCGGACACTTTGTTCCTGGGCAGCATTTTGTCAAAATACTGCTGTGTTGCAGATTTAAGACTCCAATGGAATATAGGTTAGTAGAAAAGGATCACTCTTGCAACTGTTGTACTACTCAGTTTTGGAAACTTAGAAGGTTTTTGGCTTCCTAAGGAGTTTCACTACCAAAAGCACGTTCTAACTTCTACGGTTAGACAACGATTTATGTGGAATACACACCTTGTTTTGTGTTTTTTTCCTGATCCTGTCCATTACACAGGGCATGAATATGGCTGTAAGTGGTTCCTTGCTAAAATCCAGGCATTCAGTTTCTATTTTAAAACTCAAGTGTATATTTTAATGCTACAATACCGCTGACTTTGCTCTAGCTATACATAGTTCCTTGCCCTCTGTCCAAGCCATTTTTAACTCCACTGTTCTGTTTTAAAGAAAACTGAATTGGAGAAGAAACATTCTTCTAATTCAGTCTTTTTTTTTTTTTCACCTCAGTGGAGATGAAAATTGAAGTTGCTCTTGAGGGAAGAGTAGTAGATGGACCAGAACTCCTTAATATCAGAGTCATAATTCATGCTGCTCACATCTTATCATAGGAGTACAAATTGTACTGTTCTTGAAATTTAATGCTTTTTTCCTCCGTTTAAAACAGGGGTTCAGTCTCTTCATTTTGGAAAAAGAACTTGATGTCTTTGCTGACTTCACAGTACAAAATCTTCAAGCAAAACCTGACTTCTGTAAGGACTATGATGTAAATGTTAGCTTGATAGCAATAATTAAAAGCAGAGGTTTTGTTTCTGCTGAGTCGCTTCTCTTCTTATCCCATGTGTTTCTAGGTAGTAAACCAGTTTGTTACTAACTTTTTATATGTACTTACAAGTACAGGGAGGCTTGTGAGTAGGCTGTGTTTGAGAATTTCTGTTGCATCTGAGCCTAGTTCCTAATGATTATATTTAATTGTTATGATCATGGGCCCATCCCGTTGCTGTGAACTTTCGATAGATCCTGCTCAGTGGCAGATCCTCAGTAGCTTAGTGAATTCAGTAGGAGTTTCTCTTCTAGTGAAAATTATAAAAGTAAAAAAAGGAGGAGATCCTCTTGCGGAACCATGTGTGCCAGTTGTACTGCTTGCAGTTGATTTTCATTGCTCCCTGGCTATAATTTCTTGCCTTCACAGCGTGCTGTCCATTGATAGCCAACGGAGCAGTCCCTGTACAACTCTAGTTCTGATTCAGAAAAAAAATATGTCAGGTTCACTTCACTTGTTCACTTCAACAAGACCAACAGCTGATTTCGTCAACTCTGCCCATCATAGCTAAGATGATGGAGCTGCTCTTTTCTTCCTGTTTCTGACATAATCATGCTGTCAAAATGTTCTTGTGTAAATCAGGCTGCAGTGTGTTTGCAACATCAGTGCTAACGTCGCTGAACTAACACTTCCTTCTAATTACAGTTTGCATATCGGAATTCTTTAAGCTGCAGAGAATTAGCAGAATAAGCAGAGTTGCTCCTGACCTTGGAGCTAAAGGACATGGCTTCACCTTCCATCCAGCGCTGTCTCAGAGGCTTTCTTCATGGTAGAAGAGCATATGAGACCCTTGCTAGGATAATGGCTGTCAGCCTGGATGGATGTGTGTGTGGCTAGGAGGAGTGTGGTGGCGGTGGAGGCTGATGGGTGGAAGAATTGACACTGTGTGGACCCCTGTGACAGAAGCAGTATGATTTCTTAGTTGCTTTCTTACCCGGCTACAAAGATCCCCCAGAAAACTAAGCAGACCTCTAGAGCAGATTATATGAATGATGGTGTTCTGAGATCTGTACTTCAGCACTTCCTGAAAATCTGGTGCAGCACAATATAGGAGGCAAATACTTCATCAGGATTATAGTGGTCGTCAAAGGGATTCCTTGGAGTGTCAGGGAAAGGAAGAGGTAAATACTTGCCCAGACAAGCTTTACAATTTCTTTTGTGATGTGTGGTGCAGCAGAAAGAGGAACCAGACGTTTTTCTGTGATAACCTTAGATTCTGAAATTAGAAACAGCAGGTAGGAAAATTCAGCCAATAAAAGATAGGAATATCTAGCCACTGTAGCGAGTTTTTAAGACTTTCAGTGCTATGTCTTCATAACTGAAGTGTTACCATGCATAGGTGTTGTTTAGGAGAGTTTTAAATCAAAGAATTTTTCACTTTAATGATCCGGACTGATGTTCTGCAACAGAGAATGCTGAAGTGGAGAGCGTTGACTTTGATTTGTTTCTGCTTACCTCAAAAATGCACAAAATTTTTATGTTTTCAAGTGACTCTAAAATTGTGAACAGCTATTAATATTAGGTTCCATAGCAGACTTGTTTCTCCTTTCCTAAACCCCTTTAAATTTGCAATGCATAATTTTTCTAAATCCTTGGTCTAGATCTTTACTGAAATTTAGTTGGGGAACATCAGTTATTTTTACTTGCTTTGGTACATGACCATCAACTGCACCTCTAAATGCAGTTACTCTGTTGAAATCAAACCATCCTTCCATCCTGCCCCCCAACCCAAAAAGGCAACATCCAGCTTTTATGGTTAAAATAAATGACAATGTCCTTCTGCAGAGCAAACTCACTGAGAACAATCTGCACACACACACCTCCTTTAGCATAAACCCAGCGTGGCCTACAGCTCCCAGGGCAGTGGTAGCCACCTGCACGTGTGTCCTGAGGGCTAGCTCCTCGCTAGCTCCCTTGGCTGCTCACCTTCCCCCTCCAGGCCTGCTCCTGGGATGGTCAGGCAGATGTCCCCTGATGGCATCTGTTGGAACAAGAATGGAGATGGTGCAGATAGATTTTTGTGTGTCTCTGCCTCTCCTACCTTTCACCTCTTGTCTTTGAATTGCCAGCTCCAGACCGCAAAAATAAGTGATTGTTTTTGCAGCGAGAGCAAGATACAGAAATGGTGCTAAATGAACCAGTGCATTGGTAACCTGCTTGTTTGGAGCTGACCTTGCAAGACTAATTGGCAAAGAAGCGTGAAGCAGAACTGGCTTGCAGGGAGCCCCATAATGCCCTGCACCGTGGCACTTTCTGCCTTGCGTGGAAAAGAACATGCTAACTCACATCCACAGCCTTGAAATTAATCCTATTAGACACTTTTCTGAAAAAAAACCAAGAGGCATACAGCTTTCCACTTTGATTTAATCAGTGCAAATCTATTGTAGACACCCCCTTCCATTATGCCTCACGCTTCCACATGCTCTTGAATAGAAATGAGCTCAAGGCTGTTGGGACCTTCAAATGTTTCAGAACTCTAGGAAGATGGGAAGAGACTCTGACAGCTTGGTCCGCTTTGCTTATTCAGTTAACAGACCATCCAAGGAAGGGGAGGGTTATGAGAGATCAAAAGGGAGCTGTCCTTGTTCTCGGTGTCCCCCAATGGGTTTCAGGTTTTCACAAGAACAAAACATTTGCTCCTGGGGTGAGGGAAAAAGACCTTTTTTCATAGCTGAAACACCCCAGATACTGTTTGTCCAAGCCTGTCATCTTCTTGCTCAGACCCTTCCTGAAGCAGGTGAATATTCATGGGGGTTTCTTCTCGGGTACAAATGTGTTATTGCCACCTTTCAGGATGGACACCAGTCTTGCAGTCATTTACTTTTCCTCTGAAAAGCAAAGGGTGAAGTGAAAAATTTTGGTGCCACTCAATGAACTAGGAAGGGCCGTAGCTCTTTGTAGTGAACGTCCTGGTATTAATGGTTTTAGCTTGAGGAAATGGTGTGTGTGTGCTGTTGCACTGTCCGTCTGCTCGATTCTTCTCTGGTACCATATGAACCCATTAATCGCATTGAGCTGAATTCTCTCAAAGGCAGAGTTTCTGTAAATGCCGTGGAAGGTGATGGCTGAATAAAGGGGAGAAATACCCCAATGGGTTCTTCCTCAGAGGCAATACTGGCAGAAATCAGGTTGTCTGTGTTCGCTTTGGCATCAGCCAGCTGCGTAGGCAGCACACGCTTAATCCTGCACTGGCTGTCCCTTCCTGTGGAGTTATCCCAAAAAAAGGTGGAGCTGCTGCTGCTGAGAATCAGGATAGTGGCCCCAAGCCCAAACAACATGTTCGTGATTCCACTATTCTTGTTGTTTATAAGGGGGAAAAAACCCTATTTTGAACTACTTCATTTAAGAACTCAAAGTACCTTTAAATCACCCAAACTAACAACTTGTATATTTTCACTAACTCTCCAACAGTCAGAGCCTTTGGAAATTTCCCCAATTAACTTATTTTGTCTGTTTCGCATGACTGTTGTATAAATAAGTCTTTAGTGTTTTTGGTTAAAAAAACCAAACAGAATCACATGAGTGAAACAAGCACCTTTGAAACACACTACTAAGTTAGAGAAACCCCTGCAACAAGAGAAAATACTAACAAGTAAAAGGAAAATAATCAGATTAGGAGGGGAAGTGTTGTTTCAATATTACTGCACTGAATATTAGTAGTGAGAATTGCAGAACCTGTTTGTCATTGAAAAATAACTTTTTTTTTAAGGCAGAATTGTAGCAACCTCATAGACTAGCTCCTTATTTGCAAGAAAGCGAGAAGAAATTATTTCAGGTCGAGGAAAAGGATCACAGACCCTGCCAGAAGGTTTTCTGGCAGCAGAAAAATAGAGATTCTTTTACTTTATGTATTCAGCAGAAGCAATAAGAAGCGGGTGTATCTGCAGGATTTCAGTCCATCCTCACTAGCTCTGCTCCCATTACAGCCCCAGAAATGTAGGGCTTGGGAGGAGGCAGCGTTTGTGTTTGCTGTTGCCCTCTACAGCCTCTCAGAAGTAAAGCACCAGCTTAAAAATATGGAAATATGTTGTATAAAACATTAAGTAACAGCAATTTGAACAGCATGAGGAAGAAAGCTGAAACATTATTTACCTCTGGACAATACACTGCTGCCTTTCTATGGCTAAGCTGGAAAACTGCATCTGTAACTTACTTATTGATTAAAACACCTATTAAATAGCAATGAAACTCCACAGTAATCCTTGCTACTTTCTGTTATCACTGAAATGTGTTGCAAACCCCGTGATACTCTGTGTTTTGTGAGGCTGGAACAGGCTCGGACTGCTAACATTCCCCTCTCCCGAGGGGAAACAGAGTTCTTGTTTTCATAGCATTGTCATTTGAATCTACACAATTTTCGGGAAATCGGCATATTTCTGTCTGTCAAACAGTGCTTTTCAGTGTGAATGTAACTCCACTTCTGAAGAGCCAGTAACATTTGAATACGTTTGAATTTCCATTGTAATTCATGCTCAGAAGTTTAGTTGGGCTGGAAATCTGCAGAATAGCTTGGGTTACACGAAAACAAACATTACAGCCCTGAACAGAAGTCCCTTAAAATCAAGGGGAGACTTTTTCTAATCACTTCCACAGATCTTGCGTCTAACTGTCTCTCTTTGGACAAAACGTTTCAGGCAACTAGTTGCATATTCACATTTGTCTAATGTTCAGTACGTCTCAGCTTCGCCTCAGCATTCTTATAGACCAGAGCTTTCTCCCAGTATAGGTAGGGCTGGTATTGGTATTCCAGCAATTTGTGTTGCAGGAGTATCTGTTTAGTGGTTTATAGCTCAAATAAAACATTTGGTCTGAAATTTTTCACATGATGATATTTTTTTCCTGAAATAAAAACACATAGAGTTTTTTTTTTTTTTTTTGTAATAATCCCTTACTTTGGAACAGAGTCTTATTATACAGTAGGAACAGTGCTTCGTATCACGGAAAATTCTTTTACTGTGTACCCAACTTTGAACAAACTTTGAATTATCAAAACACTCGAGTTTATACGTGCTTCAGCAAAGACTGGCTAGAGCATAACAGCTAAAATTTAAAATTTCTACCCACTTCAAGACTTAGTTTGTAAAGTAGCTAGGGAGCAATACATTCACCCCCTCCCCCCATTTTGTGCTATTGTCCTGTGTAATCAAGCCCTGAATCTGCTGTAAATTATGTTGCTTATGAAAATAGAGGTCAGAAAATAAAAATGTATGAGAAAAATAAACAAATGGGAAGCTGTAAGCAGTGTGACAAAATGTGGTATGTCTGTTGGCATAGGACATTTTATTGCTAGATAGTGCTATAACATCAGAAGACTGTTGAAAATCAACACTGAAATTGGATCTGATTGCTGCCTGTATGTTCTTTTATGTTTTGGACTTGAATAATATCTGGCCATTTTCAAAATGAAAATTGGTTGTTTGGTGGTTTTCTTAAGGCAGAGTTTTCCTTTCTCATATAGATGAGTAATTAAATTTACATGTGCTTGTTTTTAAATCTCTCTGGGTGACTTTGTAATACTTTTTGTGTTTTGACAAGAGCTACTCTTGGTATTCGGGCAATAAGGAATAGTAACCCTTCAAAAGAACTGTATCTGGGTGCCTACAAGAGAGCTGGAGAGGGACTTTTTACAGGGGCATGTAGTGATAGGACAAGGGGTAATGGCTTTAAGCTACAAAAGGGTAAGTTTAGATTAGATATAAGAATAAAGTTCTTTACTGTGAGCGAGGTGAGGCCCTGGCACAGGCTGCCCAGAGAAGCTGTGGCTGCCCCCTCCCTGGCAGTGTTCAAGGCCCGCTTGGATGGGGCTTTGAGCACCCTGGTCTAGTGGAAGGTGTCCCTGCCCATGGCAGGGGGCTTGGAACTAGAAGACCTATGAGGTCCTTTTCAACATAAACCATTCTACAGTTCTATGATATTGCATCATTAAAAGAAATGTCTGATAAAATATGTCAGTCTTCTACCAGACAATTACGTAGATAAATTGCTGTTGACCTTCTATCACTTTCAGTGATCCACGTTTCTTTTAGGGAAATGGGTAGGTGCAATTTCTCTTTCTTGAAATTTTTATTGTCATGTAGATGAGGGGCATGGAAGGTGTGAACCTGTCTGTTGCTATTTATTCCCTGGTCAGTTTGAATCCTCAGGCCACTCTATACTGGCTTCGTTATACCTGCTACTGCCAGATACTCATCATAGGATTTATTTCTCCATTGCAGTCTTCCTGAAACTGTGATAATGGGTTTATTTTACTGCATTAGTGTCTTCAGCACACATAAATTTAGAACTTGCAAGTATGTAATGCAGGATGGTTTCAGAAGAGCAATTAAATTTGCAATTGTATTTTGGAAGACAGGATCACTGTGTATCTTTTTATTGCATTATAATAAGTAAATCTGTGACACAAATCTTAATTTCTATGTCATAACTGTATGAGAGCAACATTCAAATCAAAGTAGTCTGTAATGCTGAAGTTCAAATCTTAAATGTCAGCTACGATGTAAAGCTCCTAGCATTGCTTTGAGTATACTGTGGTAAATTAACCTGTAGGTTGGATTCCTGAATCTACCCCAATTTTGTCTTTTTTTTTTGACTTTTAATGGTGTAACTGTCTATAGCTGCTAAACCATTATTTCTATGGAAGAAGAGACTCCGCAAGTTCTGTTACATTTTGTTCCTTTTATTGACACACTAGTTACTGAAGCTAGCATGTAGTGAGAGCCACGCTCAGCTCCTGCCCTCGCCTATAATCAGGAGGATAATGAGGTACCTTTAAATGCTTTTCTTTCTTTACCCCTTTTACAAGATGACAGTGGATCAATAAAGAATTCTATAGCAAGCCGAGCTGCTTTTGTAATCATAGTGGCTACCAATTGAATCAGGTAAAATTAATTCACTGAAATTCCAATTGCTTATCTATTGTGGTTATTTTTAAGAATTCTGCTTCACAAAATGTTTCTTCACATGAATACACTTTAAAAGAAGTATCACAAAGCATTTTGTAGCATAAAATGGGTTGCTTTGGTATGCAGGAGACAGCTGACTGTCGTAATGAAACATTCAATAATTGCACGCAATTGGGGAACGCTTGGTGGTCCCACTGGGATCAGTTACCAAGTTCGGGTCATTTGCAGATGAGTGGCTGAGTAAGTAGTTAATTGGGCATGTACACTAATAATGGGAAACCTCTGTCTCCTGTAGGAGACTGGGGGCGTGTAGCAGGCCTTGTCCCACTTGAATAGCTCTTCCATTAGAAGGACTGTATCACCAGTTAGACTTCTCTGAGCTTGTTTTCTCTTACATCAATATCCATTGCGTTTGCCTTGTCTTGTAACGACCTCACAGTTGATCTATTTTCTCTTTGATCATGGTTTGCTGACCAGGGGCGGGGGTGTCAGTGTTCCCTTGCAGCCACCTACTTGTTGGTTTTGCTTGCTGATTTCCTTAGATGCTTTGTTACTAATTTCCATGAATTTGTTTTAAGTTAGGAGATCAGAAACAGAGTTCAGCGTCAAATCTTGACAAGTAATTAGGGGCGGATGGAAAAAGAAAATCCAAGTTGAGCTCATACGGGCTGTAAAAGGCAAAATACACTGTGACCCTAAAGTAAGAAATGATTTTACTTTTAGAATGCGTACCAGCACAAGTTGCCATTTCAGGTTTTGTATCATTCTTGATGCTGCCAGATGAATTTGTTTCCCAGACTACTCAGAGAGGCTGAATTAGTTCTGTTTAGCCTACAGAAAATTTAGACTTTAAGAGAATGATACTAATCTAATGATCCAGTTAATCACTCCTAAAGGTAGGTAAAGATGTAGGTATTCAATGTGTATTCATGGTGACTGACTTAGGAATTATAGGCTCCTTAGGCTGGGGTACTGGGGTATTTTTTTACCTGCAACTTTTTCTCATCTTTGCTTCTTTCACCTACCCTGTGTACAATTTTAACTGACATAAGGCATACCAATCCTTGAACAAAAAAAATCTTAAAAAATTTCTTTTGAAAGCTAACTTCCTTGAAGTTTGCAGATTGTTCTATTGCCTAAAATATTATGGGAGAGGGTCAATGGGAGTTGTTTGCAATAGCTGAATAGCTTGCTGAGTCTTGATTTTCTAGGCTCGAATGACTTGCTTCAGCAGTTATGTTTTTGTAACGCACTTTTTATTTTACCCCTGTTGAGTTAAATTAATAATCTGGCCAGTTCATTCAGTGTTTTTCTAATAAGTGACTTTCAAACATTCACAAATGGACAGATTGTGCTAGAGGAAGTTGCTTGGTTGGAGAAAGACACAGTGATGTCTTAAGGGGGAGAAAAATTTTAATCCTTATAGACCTAGTCATGCGCCTGGATGTGCCAGTCTGACGGAGTTCAGTGAGTCTGAGCTGAACTCTGTCAATCAATTCAATTTTTAAACTTCGGACACAAAGAAATGAAAGCATTCTTTGTGTTCCACATCGGGCATGCTGTGTGGGTGATCCTACCTGGAATTTTTCAGGTTTTCGACCCCACCACACCTGCTCACCACTTAGCCTTGTGCACTGATGCCACAGCCTTACTTGGTGAGCACTGTAATGTAAGAAGAGTAAGCACGGTGATTTGGCCTCTTCTGATCTTTTATGATTCACCTCACCTGCCACCTCTGTATTACTGTTCTGAAATACTCAGTAGAGCTCAGGAATTCAGTGTGTTCAGTAGGGTAAATTTGATCCAAAATGCTGCCCCACTGCGTGTCAGGGAATAAATTGAATGTGGCTGATACTCTATTCCAAAAAGTTCACAGTTTCCTCTGATTTATGAGTGGAGATTTAAAACTATCCAGTGAAACATTTCTCCCACTCACTCTTGCCTGCTACTGATTCTAAAGAGTCAGTTTCCTGAATTTTAATGCACTTACGTGTGATCTGGGGCAGCGTAAGATGCAGAAACATTCTGTTGTGAGTGCTTATGATAACCTGACAGAAGACAATGAATTTTATGCTTATTCTCCAGGGTTCCTTAAAAGGTGCCGATCAGCAAATATGCATGCCTGTAAGCCAGGTCAGTAGAACAATTCTGAAATAAAAACATAATTGAACACAAAGCAGACTTATTGTAGGTCTGGGATTTCAGAGTTTTTCAAACGCATCTAGAGAATTTTACAAAACAAATTCCATTGAGAGTCAAAGGCATTTGTACGGTTAAATCCTTCAGCCACTTTGGAAAACTTCTCTTAAATGAATAAATATAGGGAAACTGTGCAACAAATGACTGTATTCACTCCCAAAGTAAGAAAACAAGTTCAGGAAATATATAGACTTCACATGACAGCAGGCAAAGCAATCTGAAAAATTACAGACAGTGGAATAAAAAAGAAGAGTCCCAAGTTGCTTTTTTTTATGTTTAATATATATTGTGGCTGTTTGTTTTTTTTAAGAATACCGATACTAACTGATTGCTAAAGGCTGGATTGATCCGAAGTGTAAATGCTGTGACTTCAGAGATTCAGACTTCGCTCCTGATGTTTTAGGGCAATACATTTGGGGCTGGCTGGAGTATATAAATCTCCATTATCCTGCAGCGGATGTTGTCTCCTTCACTGCTGCCTTTCATTTCAAGACTATATAACACTGTGTTATATCTAGCACAGCCATAGAAATTGCTTGCTTGGGAAGATGGTGTTTGCATAGGCTGGTGTTTGCCTGCGGTCTGTCACGTCGAATGTACCTCAGATCATTTGCAGTCTGATACATATGTACCTTAAATCCAAGTGTGTAGGATGGAGCCCTAAAGTCCAGCAGAAGCCCAATCAAAGTTTGCTGTATGCACCAGGTATATTTCTCAAAAGAACTTTCTGCTGAGATGATGTTTCAGTTACTGTGTTCAGTGCTGAAGAAATGAAGAAAACTCATCACTCTGAGTTGAAATGCTGCTGGTAGTGTAGGTATGGACATCCATCCTTTAGATATCATTACCACAATGTTGGTAACTCTTATCCAGTTCAGATGGGTAAACCAATGGAAGTATATTGTACGTGTTCTTGGATTATTTTTAAAACAAAACAGCCATTTTTATTATTTGCATTCCAAGAAATATCTGAAGAAAACCTCAGATTTAAAGATATATCTCAGCTTCTCTTTCCATGTTTTCTGAACCTGTACAGTGGGATTGCTTCGTAAGTTCAGATTTTGTGTCAAATGCAAGGGGTTTAATTTATTTTAAATAAAGGGCAAGATTTCTAAAGGATAAGGATGTAAGAGAAGAAAACTGTTAAAAAATGAGAAATCAGGATAAATCTGTCATTCTCTCTGCATAGACTGGTGAAAAGAAATATTTGTACTTAATTTTTGACTTCTGCACGTACATCACCCTTGTAGCTGTTGTGGTAGATAACCAAATGATGGTTACTTTTGTTGGGAGCAAGTCCAGTCAAAATTATTCTAAGGGTATATAGATCCCCAGGGTATTATTTCTTTTTGCCTGGGGTGTGATGTGGCAGCAAACAAAAAACTGATTATCGTGACAGCCAACTATTAGTAAAGTTTGAGGGATATTTTGTGCTCTTGTCTCGTCCTCACTGGTCTTTGAATTATTTCTGCCAGCTTTCGCTAGTAAGAGGGATTATTTTTTCTAGTGCTCTGATACATTCATAGTTATTTAGATCATTTAATAGAAAAAGAAATGAGCACAGACCCCAATTAAATTAAATTAGCACCCCCCACCAGCAGTGTCTGGATCCTAAATATCTACAGAGCTAGCTGAAGAAATTATGTGAAACAGAAGACAGGTTCTTCCACACTTCCAGTCAATAAGCTAGTAGAAGATGTATCATATGGAACAGATCACTCATTTTAACAAAAAAAAAGAATTTTTTTAATAAATTAAAAATATTCTATTCCTTACCTTCAGAATAAATAAATTAAGTAGATTTGACTCCAAGATTAGCAAATCTAGCAGTGTACTAAATGGGGAGCTCTGACACTGCACAGCCCTCCCATACTGAAGAATAGAAGATGGTGACAAAGATGCCACAGGGTTACTTTGGTACCTTCCCAGGCATTTACTGCTAAGAAAGCTGTCCACCCATCTCTTGAATTTTGAGATAGGACACTTGGCTGTAAAACATGAAATAAAATAGGGCAACTGCTGTCAGAGCCCAGTAATAGTGGGAAGAAAGGCATTTTTGAGAAAAAATTATGAAAGGAGAAAGGCAAGGTGCTTTTAACTCTTGAAAAGGGGAAGTTCTAACAAGGTGGTGAAGTTCTTTAAAGCAAATTGTAGTTACATCAGGCTTGAACTGGGATGTTCTGAGGCCTGGAGTTTGTAGAAGGTCTGTAAGAATTGCAGGCAACAAGGAAAATGGAGGAAAAAAAGCAGAGATGTAAATGCATCACATCATCTGTCTGAGAGAGGAAACTGAGAAAAGATGAATGTTTTGAGTGAGAGAGACAGACTCAAGCTGTGGAAGCAGCTTTCAGTCTCTTTAGCTCAAAGGGCTAGTTTCACTCAGAGTGAGTGAATGAGGGACCAGAGGGAGGACATAATGTTCTGGTTTGAGAGACTGGTTATGAACTTTTAGAAAGCAAAGAGACAACAGGAACAGAAGTAGTCAGTCGGGAAAAGAGAGCTTCTATTTTGAGGTCTAGGAGCTTCCCTTGTGACTGGGAGAAAGAGTATAGCAGTGTCTGTGCTGTCTCAGAAGAGATGGAGTTTGTAGTTTGGGAAAAAAGAAAACTGGTCAGTGATTAAAGCCACAGGACTGAGCCACCTAACTGTCACAGAAATACCTCTATATGTGCTCCACAATTTTTATTCTATCTGAATTTTCACTATGCAAGAAAAAAAAGTATCTTCAGGACCTGCAGAAGTATGAGTCTGTAAAGTCTCACTTTCCTACACGGAGACACTTATCAAGAGCAAGGACACTGAGGGAAATTACTGATTTTGACATTACTGGGGACAGATATGGATGAGGAGCAGAATTCTGCATGAGCGTGTGGCTGCCTAACTCAACGGTAGTACAGATTTTAAATACAGCTTTTCACTAAGGAGATGGATAGCTTTGAATTTGTGAGAGGGAAAGGCTTAAAAATGTGTTCTGGACAATTAATTTGGCGGCACTGTATCTTGAAATGAACTGTTTATCCATATGATAGAGACAGCAGAGGCATTAGCAGTACTGACTACCCTGCCTGGATCTACCAGTATGCCCTTACATTACTGTAGAAAGTGAGAATGTCTCTGGGGGCAAGAGAGCAGTGAGTTTTCACTTCATTCTGCCATTGGCAGCTTGTCTGAGACTGCCAGAAAGATGCTAACTAGTGCCAGCTGCTAGTCCCGAGAGGCTTTTCAGATCAGGCACCCTACAGCCAACATAAGGGGACTGCTTAATTTTCGCAGTAGTAGTTCTCAATATATTTTAATTAATGCAGAGGGCATAAATCTCTATTAGTTATGCCAAGAAAAAAAGGTGCAAGGAGTTATTTATGTTAAATTCAAAGAGAAGATTATCTGAATTGCTGTCTGATAATGGAGGCATGCAGAATTAAAGACAAAGGTACGTGCCTGTGTAAGTCAGACCTTTGACTTTCTAATCCTGCCCAATTGCTACGGTCAGGATCATAGAGATTATTTTTGTGAGCTGTTGCTCAGCAAAAGCAAAACAGATCAACCATAGTTTGTGGAATTAGATCAGCCCTGTCCTGAGGCATCAAGCACAAAATACAAAGCTTCTGGCAAAGCCAGAGAGAAATATAACCAGCTTGTCCTCCTTAAATCTAAGTGAGGAAAGTGCATCTGATGTAGCCACAAAATAAGAACTGACTTGTTTTAAATGGAAAAAAAAGCATCAATTTGTCATTCCGGAGCTAGGTTTTTTGCAGTGCAGAATTGCTGTAGGGATCACAGCTGTCAGAGATAGAGAAAGACTATTAATTGACTCTGTTCCCCTCCACTATGGACATAATCCCCTGATGCAAATACATGGTTTATTAAGGTTGCAGTGTACTTGCTATGGAAATCCGACCTCTGCTAACATCATCCTTGGAGCTCTGGAGGAATAATGCTTTTTCTCTTTAGAATTGTGCTGTGAATGGTTGTGCACCAATGCTATACACTGTTAAAAGGAGTAGACTGTGGAAGTGAACACAGAGCAACAGGCCGACTGAATAAAACTGTGAACATTCAGGTTACCTGCAGGCATTAAGTGCTTTTCAGATAGGTCAGTATTTGATGAGAAAAATGAGATATGCTGGCTTGAGACATGCTTTAATTGTCCCAGCAGATCTTGAATTTCAGATCCCGTCCTAGTACACATCAGCCTAGAGGGGAAAGCTGTGCTGGATGCCACAGAAAGTCTGCAGTACAAGTGTGAGAAGAAGATAAAAACTTCTGGTGCTATTGGAATCTCCATCAAATAGCTAAATAAAAGACTAAAAGAAGAATTCTAGAAGCCCAGACTGAATGCAGGGAAGAGGCTTATAAAGCCAGGCAGCTTTATTATATTGATTATGGAACATAATTCAGTAAAGACTTTTGCTGAGTTTGCTGTCCTCTTTGGTCTACAGCTTGGCTGCTAACAGCAGAGTTGGAAACACAGCCGTGTCATACAGATGTCTGTGGTTGTGTCTGGCTCAGAATTTACTACCTGCTCCCCCTACTCCCAGCTTTTGCAGCTGCTGTTACTGCCGCATCTATGCTAGTAGACATAAAGATAGGAGCACTAGGATACATGAAGTGATAGGTTTGAGCCACGGTGTTTATATATTGCAGTGCATGCTGAGGGCCTAAGCTCCCAAACCTGGGGATCGCACAACTGCAGAAATATCTAACTTGCATCACAAGAGTGAGCTTGTGAGACATGCCTCATTTTTGACTGAGCTGATGTTGTTTATCACAAGAGATTCTATTCATCACAATAAAATTAGTTAATCCTTCACTTGCCTGCCAGATCCTCAGGGCTGCTTCACTTTTTTTCTATTGTAGGAGATGATGTCTTTTCAAAGGCACACGAAATGCAGGTGAGAACAGTGTTTTTGTTTACTACCTGTTGCTTTACAAGCTCAATGTAGCATAGGACAATACAGAAGAGAAGCCCTGACATCAGGGTTGTTGTTTTTTCTAGGATTTTTGTTGAGGTTTCCGGAAGTGGTAACTCAGGGTTTCAGTTTGACTCGCTGCGAGCGTCCATAATTCAGGGAAGAAAGCCCTCACCCTCAGAAAACAGCTCCAGATGAGGATGTTGAGTTGGTCTTTCAAAAATCAAGACACTTAATCATTCATGATTTTTTCAACTATCAGTCTTTGATTTAAAGCCTGCTGCTAATTGTTCACCCACGCATACACACACAGTGCTAGAAATTTTGGATATGAAATAATGTCACATTAAAGCTTTGATGTTCACCTTTTAGAAAGTTAGCTACAGTCATTTTTCCCCCTCCTAAAATAAATGTGAGAGGAAACATCAAATTAAGCATAGATACAAAGGCTGCCTGCAGCAAGGTAGCTCATTAGGCTTCCTTTTTCCAAGTTCTGTGTTTCTTTCAGAATTTTAATCTCCATAGATTTTTTTTTTGGGGGGGTTGGAGCGTGTGTAGTATTCTGCAACAAAGAAATGTCTTGCTGGGTCATTTATCATCCTTTGCCTTGAGGATAGCCTGTGCAATTATCTTTGTGCTTGCATTAGACTCCAAAGTTTTAGAATCAAGGTGTCTACAGGCTTCTGGAACTTCTACGGTGGAAGATGGATGTTAGAGAAAGTGCATGGTTGCTTCTGAAAGACCATCCTTGGACGCTACATAGTTACACCCCCTTACACAAAGGAAACTGTTTATTTTTCCATTGCTGTTCTCTGGCTGATAGCACCACCTAAAAGTTAGTTTCAAATTGCAGATGCAGGCTGATGATCTTTGCATGTTTGTGTACCCTCTTCCATGATGTAGCTGCAATTGCCCGCTCTTCTGCACCTCATGAAATGACTCAATGACTTCAGCCATAGCAATTTGCTGCTGTTAAGGATACTGTGGCTCAGTGATTTTGTCTGTGTCTCGGGAATCACTGAGCTTCATCCAATTCTGAAGGTCAACACAAGTCCCTGCATCCCATTTATTCCTCAGCTCTGAATTTTAGTTAGTGAGGGAGAAGGAGAAGCCATGGGAGGGAGTCTTTGTTGGCACTAAGGATGGTCCATATGCCCAAAGTTGGTAAACTAGTATAAAAGGAAGTGATGGAAGATCAAGTCCAAAGACAGTCACTATGGGCAACCGAAAGCAGCCTTATTGTTCCTTCATCAGGTACAGCTTCATGCTAAACCATTGGGTTATTTTACTTCTACTTCAAACTCTTATCAGTTTAACAAGTTTGATTACTTAGGTTTTGTGAGAGTGAAATTAGTTGTGCTCTGACAGAGAGATAACTGAGCTGCACGCCCCAAATATCAGTGAACTGTTGCAATGGCTGTAATGGCATTGGTGGAGTTTTTTCTTCCCTGTCTTTCTCAGAGCACAGTATTCCTCATGTAATTCCATGGCACTATGTGCAGTTCAGGAAATGTTTATCTGTAGCCCTGCTGTCAGTAAATCCCTCTCCCCAGTGTAGCTGACAAACTTTTACTGTGATGAAAATTGTGATGATACCCTTTATTCTTTCATTTCTGTAGGATGTTATTTGTAGTCACAAAAATAAAAGGCACTTACCGATATAGATGCACTCTACAGCTGTCGGAACAGCTCGCATACTGCTGTTGCAGCTGCTGTAACAATAGAAAATGAAGCCTGGGTTCATACAGGTTCTTCTTGCTGTTGTTAAGCAGAAGTGGGAGAACGTGATTCTGTTCCATTTGAAGAAAATATTGTTTAAATTGAAAAACTTATGGTATGCCCCTTAGTGAAACCTATGTCTACTGATCTATCCAATCTGAGCACGTACCTTCATCTAAAACTTCTTCTGCGGCATCCATAATGCAATCCCATTCAAATTCTGACTGGTTTGATTTGGGTGACAAGGCTATGAGACAAAGAAAATACCTGGTGTGAATCCTCTCAGGAAAGCAGAGGCAAAATAAAAAAAAAAATATTAAAAAGCATTCCTAGCAAGAAAGCACATGATGTTTCAATGTAAAAAGAACTACTAATTTCCAGTGTGTATTACTATTAGCAGTGCGTAGCTTATCAAAAGGATTTTTCTGTCTGAGAGTAGTCCTGCTTCATCACACAGACAGGGTCTTCCTGACAGTTACTGACTTCTGCTAACAAACTTTGAACAGCGTATAGTTGAGCTCCAATTCTGCAGACACTTTTATTTTATTTTATTTTATTTTATTTTATTTTATTTTATTTTATTTTATTTTATTTTATTTTATTTTATTTTATTTTATTTTATTT